>Ga0163144_10000577_pt1 | contig 85431 bp, 78 predicted proteins | sample OliLak19BULKMAT1_FD_123175 | JGI IMG/M metagenome (GOLD analysis project Ga0163144, IMG submission 123175) | Freshwater microbial mat bacterial communities from Lake Vanda, McMurdo Dry Valleys, Antarctica - Oligotrophic Lake LV.19.BULKMAT1 | ecosystem: Environmental > Aquatic > Freshwater >... | reverse complement strand
GCCCTTCTGCGCCCAGGCCACCGATGCGAAGGTCCGTTGCTCGCCCATCACCCCACCCCCTCACGCGTCGATCAGAATTTCTCTTACCGCATTCGATCGACTTGTGCAGAGCTTCCCTAGCGCCTTCGTCAGGCCCCGGCTGCGTCAGAGCTCGTTCTGCAGCACCTGATCGAACGTCTGCCGGCGCCGCAGCAACCGCAGGGTCCCGTCGGCTTCGAGCATCACCTCGGGCGCCTGCGGATAGCTGTTGTAGTTGATGGTCGACATCGCCGCGCAGTACGCACCGGCCCCACCGACCACGACCAGATCGCCGATCGACGGCTGCGGCACGTGCCGCGGCGCCAGCCCCTCGGGATCGCCCGGTGCCGGCGTCAACACGTCGCCTGATTCGCAGCACGGTCCGCAAAACACCACGTCCGCCGGCGGCGCCTCGGCGAGAACGTCGATCGGGTGCTGCGCGCCGTAGAGCGAGGGACGCGTGATCTCGGTCATACCCGTGTCGAGCTTCGCGAAACGGTAGCCGGCCGCGCCGGTGTCGACGACGTCGACGCAGGTCGCGACGACGGCGCCCGCATTGGCGACGAGATACGTCCCGGGCTCGATCTCGAGATGGAGCGCGCGCCCGTGCTGCGCGCGGAAGCGGCGCAGCTCCTCGACGATCGGCGCCCCGCACTCCGCGAGATCGGTCGACTTCTCGCCCGCGACGCGCGCCACCTTGAAGCCGCCGCCGAGATTCACGGTCTCGACCTCCGGCAACGCGGCGGCGATGGCGAGCGTCATGCTCGCGACGCGCTGCCAGACGCTCGGGTCGGAGCCCGAGCCGATGTGCGAGTGCAGGCGGCGGATGTGGAGACCGTGGCGTGCCGCGATCGCCTGCACCTCGCCGAAATGCTCGTGCCAGATTCCGAAGCTCGATCCCGGTCCGCCCGTGTTGGTGCGATTGGTCGAGCCGCTGCCGAGTCCCGGATTCATCCGCACGCAGACCGTGCCGCCCGGAAACGCCTGTCCGAACGCGTCGAGCTGGTGCAGCGAGCAGGCGGTGTAGCGCACGCCCCGTTCCGCGATCGCCCGCAGCTTGCGCGACGGCATCTGCGACGTGAGCTGGATGCGCGCCGGCGGCACGCCGCAGCGGATCGCGCGCTCGACCTCGAAGTCGCTCGACGCGTCGATGTCGAGGCCGAGGTCCGTGAAGAGTTTTACGATGGCCGCGTTGGGGTTGGCTTTCATCGCATAGCGGACGGTCAGCCCGAAGGCGTTCGGGAACGCGAGCGCGCGCCGTGCCGCGGCTTCGAGCGTCGCGTGGTCGTAGACGTAACACGGGGTACCGAAGCGCTCGCGCACCTCGGCGGCCTGCTGCGGAGTCAGGAACATGGCGTCAGGCGGGTGCGATCGTCGCCATCATCTGGTCGAACTCCCAGTGCGCGCGGAGCGAAACCAGCTTGCCGTCGTCGTTCACCCGATAGACGAAGACGCCGTCACAGCGCGCCTTCATGCCGTTCGGCATGCCGATGGAGATCGTGCCGACGTTGGCGCACTCGGACCCCGCGGCGTACGACTCGCGCACCTCGAAGTGGATGGTGTTGGGCGCGATCTGGTTGTCCCAGAACTTCCCGATCGCGGCCGTGCCTTTGTGGCCCTCGCCGGAGGGATCGATCGGCGACTTCCCGACCGGGTCTTGAATCACGGCGTCGGCCGCAAAGAGCGCGAGCCAGTCTTCCTTGCGCTTGGCCTTCACGGCGGCGATCGACTTCTTGGATACGGCGCGGGCGGGATGCTCGTCGGACATGAAAGCGACTCTCCTAATTTGCTGGGGGCGAAGCCGACCTATTTGCTGACGGCGAAGCCGTTTTTGGTGATCACCAGGCTCGGTGTTTCGGCCCGCGACTGCATCTCCTCGAAAATCCGCCGATAGCCCGTCTTCGCGATCTTCCAGGCGCCGCCGACCTTCACGTACTCGTCGTGATAGAAGGCGGCGCCGCGAATCGTGATCTTGGCCTCGGTGTCAATGACGATGTCGTCGAGCGCCCAGACCCCGGTCGCCGTCGTGGCGCTCGTCAGCTCGATTTCGGGTTGATGGACCTGGTGGCGCGTGATGCGCGTATGCGGACCGAGCGCGTCCTTCAGGAACGTCATGATGGCGGGACGGTCATCGAAGCTGAACTGGCCGTCGCCGTAGGCCGAATGGCAATCCTCGGTGAGACATTGCTCGAGCTCGTCCCAAAGCTTCAGGTCGAGCGACCTCACGTAGCGGTACTTGAGCCGCTTGATTGCTTCGAGCTCGTTCAGGTCTGTTGCCATGGGGCTCCTCCGGAGACTTGCTGCTTGATGCGGTGATCTACGATTCTCTCCGGTTCTTGCGCAAGCCGGCTGCGTGGAGAGTTGCTCGTGCGTTGGACCGTTGGTTCCGTGGGGCGTGGGTTAGTTTTCCGCTCGTGGGGTCTCGGGTGCCCAGCGAGTACAACTTGCCGCGTCGTATCCGACTTGGGCCCACGCGAGCTGCTACTCGCTCCAAAGCAACCCACACCCCCATGGCACACCCTCTAGAGCTTTGGGTCTCTCCTCTCTTCCTCCCGCGTCGGCCAAGTACGTCCTCGCCTTCGAACCGCCGCTGCGGGGTCGTGCGAGGCAGAGTCCCTTTCATGCTGGTGGTGCGAGGGGTGCGGGAGGGGTTCCCGGGCCCTCAGACGAGCGCCGCTGACGACGCGTGTTGCCTCGCTTGGTGTGTCGCGAGTCTGGCGGACCGAGAACCCTCCCGCACCCCTCGCACCACCCACAGAAATGAGGGGGAAACTGAATTGCACGAGCCTGCACTTGGTTGTGCGAGGGAGCGAGTGACGCTACTGTCGCGCGCTATGAGCGAATCCACGCAACGTTTCGTAGGCCGCAACGCCATCGTCACCGGTGCGGCTTCGGGTCTCGGGCGCGCCGTTGCGGCGCGCATTGCCAGCGAAGGTGGCGCGGTCGCGTGCCTCGACCTGATCGGCGACGCCGTCACGGAGACGGCGCGCGACATCGGCGGGGGCGCGCGCGGCTACCAAGTCGACGTCAGTGATCCGACGTCCGTGAAAGCGGCCGTGACGGCGGCCGCCAAGGATCTCGGCCGACCCTCGGTGGTCGTGACCTGCGCCGGCATCGGCAAGTTCGCGCACGCGAGCGACATGCCGTTCGAGGATTGGTCGCGCATCATCGCCGTCAACCTGACCGGCACGTTTCTCGTCGTGCAGGCGGCCCTGCCCTATCTGCTCGACGGCGGCGGCTCGATCACGACGATCGCCTCGAACGCGGGATTGCAGGGCGTGCCCTACGGCGCCGCGTACTGCGCGTCGAAGGGCGGCGTCGTCCAGCTCACGCGCTCGCTCGCGGCCGAGTTCCTGGCGCGCGGCGTCCGCGCCAACTGCGTGGCCCCGGGCGGCATCAAGACGCCGCTGCAACGCGCCTTCGAGCTTCCTCCCGGCGGCGACCCCGAACACCTGCGCGGCCTCATGACACCGCTCGGCCGCAGCAAGCCCGAGGAGGTGGCGTCGCTGGTGGCGTTCATCGCGTCGGACGAGGGTCGCTACATGTCGGGCGCGATCGTGCCCTTCGACGGTGGGCTCACGATCTGATGCGCTTCTCGTACGCCGAAGCGATGTGCGAGCCGTCGCACTATCTTCCGCTCGCTCGGGCCGCCGAAGAGGCGGGGTACACCTCCATGACGATCCCGGACAGCATCTGCTACCCGGAGGAGTCCGACAGCCGGTACCCCTATACGGCCGACGGTGAGCGCACGTTCATCGAGGACAAGCCGTTCATCGAGCCATTCGTGCTGATGGGCGCACTGACCGCCGTCACCACGCGCCTCCGCTTCACCACCTTCGTCGTCAAGCTGCCGATCCGCCAGCCAGTGCTCATGGCGAAGCAGGCCGCGAGCCTCGCTGTTCTGAGCGCCAACCGCTTCGCGTTCGGCGTCGGTACGAGCCCGTGGCCGGAAGACTTCGTCGTGACGGGCACCGAGTGGAAGACCCGCGGTGCGCGCCTCGACGAGATGATCGCGATCATCCGCGGCCTCACCGCCGGCGGTTACTTCCATTTCGAGGGCAAGCACTACGACATTCCGAGCATCAAGATCTGCCCCACCCCGACCGCGCCCATTCCGATCCTGATCGGTGGTCATTCCGAGGCCGCGCTCAAACGCGCCGCTCGCAACGACGGCTGGATGCACGCCGGCGGCGATCAGAGCAAGCTCGAAACGTTTCTCACGCGGATCGAAGCGCTGCGCCGCGAGTACGGCCGCAGCCACCTGCCCTTCGAGAACCACGTGATCTCGTTCGATGGCTTCACGGTCGACGGCGTAAAGAAGCTCGCCGATCTCGGCGTGACCGACGTCATTGTGGGCTTCCGGAACATGTACGACACCGACACGACGCCGCTGCAGAAGAAAATCGACGCGCTTCAGCTCTTCGCCGAGCACGTCATCAGCAAAAGCGAGGGAGCATGAAGCCCGTCGAACCCGCATCACTCGAAGCCATCGATCTCAGCACACCCGAGTTCTGGGCCCTGCCGATAACGGAGCGCGAGGGCGTGTTTCAACGACTCCGCCGCGAGGATCCCATCCGCAAGTTCAAGGAGATCGATTTCATTCCAGGTCTCCCGGTCGGCGACGGCTTCTACGCCATCACCCGTCACGCCGACATCCTCGAGATGAGCCGGCAGCCCGAGCTCTTTTGCTCGAGCCGCGGCGCCACGTCGATCAACGATCTGCCGACCGAGATGCTCGAGTTCTACGGCTCGATGATCAACATGGACGATCCGCGCCACGGGCGGCTGCGCGGCATCGTGTCGCGCAGCTTCACGCCGCGCGTCATGCAGACGCTGATGGACGACGTGCAGCGCGTCGCCGTCGAAGTGCTCGAGCGCATCAAGCCGATGGGCGCCTGTGACTTCGTGACCGAGGTCTCGATGCGGATGCCGCTCAAGATCATCTGCGAGATGATGGGCATCCCCGAGAGCCAGTACGACTTCGTGCTCGCAAAATCGAACATCATCCTGTCGAGCGGCGACCCGGAATACATTCCGGAGGGCAGCGACCTCATTCAGGCCTTCATGACCGCCGGTGCCGAGCTCGCCGCCATGATGTCGGATGTCAGCGCCCACAAGCGCAACAATTTGGGCGACGACCTCACCTCGGCCCTCGTCACGGCCGAGCTCGACGGCGAGCGGCTATCCGACCAGGAGCTGGCGTCGTTCTTTATTTTGCTGCTCGCGGCCGGCAACGAGACGACCCGAAACGCGATCAGCCACGGATTGCTCGCGCTGTCGGAGAATCCCGACCAGCGCGCCCTCTGGGCAAACGATTTCGAAACCATCGCACCGACGGCCGTCGAAGAGATCGTGCGCTGGGCGACGCCGGTCGTCTTCATGCGCCGTACGGCCACCCGCGACGTGACGGTGGGCGGCCACGATTTCCACGAAGGCGACAAGTGCATCCTGTTCTACAACTCCGCCAACCGTGACGAGCGCGTCTTCGCTGATCCCTATCGCTTCGACGTCAAGCGCGACCCGAACTTCCACGTCGGATTCGGCGGTCCCGGGCCGCACTTCTGCCTCGGTGCGCACCTGGCACGGCGCGAGGTGACGGTGATGTTCCGCGAGCTATTCAAGCGGCTGCCGAACATTCAGGTGGTGAGCGAGCCGGATCGACTGCGGTCGGGGTTCATCAACGGGATCAAGCATCTGCAGGTTGAGATTCGTTCCGCAGCTTAGAGACTGAAGACGACCGGGCTGCGCGGGCTCGCTTGCGGAGTCGCCTCTGCGGACGCACCTCGCGCTTTCCTGACGTAATGCGGAACCGTCCCCCCGTGTATACGCGTCGGGCTAGCCGAAACGCTCGGCTACGTCCGCTGCCGGCGACCTCGCAAGCTCACCGCACACCGTCGCTTCCGCATGCGTAAGACGAACGGCCCCCGGACCCACGCCCCTCACGGCATGAGGCGACTCCTAGTAGCGCGACGGCAGGACGACCGTCGTCGTGCACGGCGAGACGGGGCCGTCTTGCGTGGCGATGGTGACCTCGACGTCGACGTGGGGTTCGCCGTCGACGAGATACTTCTTGGTTACGCGGCCGGTCAGGATCATGTCGTCGCCGGCGCACACGTTGTCCTGCATCGCCATGCGAATGCGGCGGACGACGCCCCGGGGGCCCGTCCAGTCCGTCAAGAAGCGGCTGATCATGCCGAGGTTGAAGGGCGTGTTGACGAACACGTCCTTGGTCTTCGAGCGTTCCCGGGCGTAGTCGCGGTTGGAGTGCTGGGGTGAGAAGTCGCGGGTGGCCGACGCGAGGTAGACGCAGCGGGTGAACGTGATCGGCATCACGAGCTGCGGAAGCTCGTCGCCCTCGTTCACGTCCTCGTAGCAGAGGTCGCGAGGCGCGGGCGGGCGGTACCCGGTCCGCTCGCCCGCGATCATCTCTTCGACGGCGGGGCTCCAGCCCCCGCCGGGGCCGGCGGCGCCGACGGGGGTTTCCGTGCGGCCGTAGCCGAAGGCGCTCATCCGTTCGCGCAACACGAGCTCGGCGTTCTGATTCCGGTAGAGGCGATCCATCGTCCAGAAATGCCCTTCGCCGAGACGCGTCGTCTTCCACGGCGAGATGGACACCAAACGCTGGCTCACGCTCACGCGATCACCGACCTGCAACGGCACGCCGGTTTCGATCTCGATGTTCTGGATGATGCCGACGGGCAGATCGAGCGCTTCCTTCACATCGAAATGAATGTGACGCGCGGGCGCCCGCTCGGCCGGCGGCCAGGGCCAGCGGAGCGGCATGGCGAACGTCGTCATCACCGAGCCGATCGGCGCCACCAGACCGTCGAAGCCGAGCGAACGGGCATAGTCCCGGTCGAGGTAGAGCGGGTTGCCGTCCTCGAGCGTCTCGCACCAATGACGGATCAGGTACTCGTCCACTTCGAGCGGCGCCGGATCGGAGGGCGACTCGTTCGTCAACGCGATCAAGCGCGCCTTGTTGGCCTCGGGGAGATACTCGGGAACGTAGTCGAGACCGCTCTGCTCTTCCGTCTTCACGCTGACCTCGCTCGCATCGTGGTGGGGTACGCGACGCGGGCACCCTAGCGGTGCGTCCGAACGCTGTAAACGCAGCGTGGGGGCCTGGCTCCACCCATCGATCCGCTGTACTCCTGCGCCACCTCACGCACGAAAGGGACACCCATGAGCGACGCCACCGCGGTGATCTTGCACCAGTACGACATGTCGCCGTTCTCGGAGAAGATCCGAAAGATCCTCGGCTTCAAGAATGCGCCCTGGCGTGCGGTCGCCCAGTCGATGTGGCTCCCGCGACCGCAGCTCACGCCGATGACGGGCGCGTATCGTCGCATCCCCGTCATGCAGATCGGCGCCGACATCTGGTGCGACACGCGCCTGATCGCCCGCCAGCTCGACGCACTGTTTCCCAACCCGCCGCTCGTGCCGCGCGGGCTCGAAGCCGCAACGGAGTCGATCACGCAATGGGCGGACCGGCACATGTTCGGCGCGACCGTGCCGCTGGTCTTCACCGCGCTCGGCGCCATGCTGCCGCCGGAGCTCATGGCGGATCGGAAGAAGATGCGCCCCGACCTCGATCCCGCGGCACTCGCCGCGTTGGTGCCCGACTTGAAAAACGAGCTGCGGGTGTTCCTCGCCGGGCTCGATCGCACGCTCGCACACGGCGGCTTTTTGCTTGGCGACACCTTCAGCGTCGCGGACGCGTCGGTCTATCACGTGCTCTGGTTCGCTCGGAACACCCCCGCCGCGGGAGCGATGCTGGCGCAGCTTCCGGGAGTGCAACGCTGGCTCACCGCGATCAACGCCATGGGTCAGGGCCAGCGTGAGGAGATGTCGCCCGAGGCCGCGCTCGCCATCGCCAAAGCCGCCGAGCCCTCGACCGCACGCCGCACCGACGACCACGACCCGAACGGCCTGACCCCGGGCACGAAGGTGGCGATCTCCTCCGACGACCTGCCGCAGAGCCGATTCGAAGGCGAAGTGATCGCACTCGACATCGACGAGGTCGTGATTCTGCGTCACGACGCGGAGTGCGGGGCGATCGCGCTCCACTTCCCACGCGCGGGATATCGGATCGCAGTGGCGTGACGGGCGCGCCGATCGGCTAGCCTAGGACGACCCGCGTCGCTATCGTCGAAACGCCGCGAGAGCGGCACGACCGCGCCGCGCGCGCCGAAGGAGACCTCATGCAACGATGGCTCGGGCTCATGATCGCAGTGCTGCTGCTCGCGGGATGCTACAACACGCCGCGCGGCGGAGTTTCCCCCTACCCGCCCGGGCCCGTCGACACGCTGAACATCCTGCTCCGGAACGACTACTCGCGGCTTTGCCCAGAGCGCTACGACTATTGCCGCGCCGGCAAGCGCTCGATCTGTTGCCCGAGCGGCGCGTGTTGCGACGATGGAACCGGCCCATACTGCTGCGACACCCGGGGTTACGACGAGCAGCAGGACTATCGCGATCAGAACTACCGCGATCGCGCGCCCGGCGGGGGCGGCCCGTGCGGTGAGCGCGCCACCACCTGCTCACGGGGCGGCGTCACCGTGTGTTGCGCCGAGAGCGAGGGCTGCTGCTCCGACGAGCGCGGGCTCTATTGCTGCGCGCCGGGTCGCACCGGCAACTACTGAAAGTCCTGGATCGCCCACACCCGACCGTCCGGCATCACGGCAAAGCCGCACGCGACCTTCGTGTACCCGGGATTCGCCATGTTGATGTAGTGCCCGTGTGCCGAGTACGGCTCCCCCGGACCCTCGGCCCACATCACGGCGAGGCAGTTGTCGATCATCTGGTCGGGAGGACCAGGCCAGCCCGGGCACTCGTTCTGGGCCCACTCACCGCACTGGCCGAAGGCGCTGTGCGGCCGCCCGCTCGCGGCGTCGGCGAACCCCTGGGCTTCCACGCAGCCTTCCGCCACGCTCCAGCGTGTGAGCGCCGCCCGCCCGATCGAGGCGCGATACTGATTGATGATCTCCACGCAAAGGGCTGACGCGTCCCCGTTGCCGCCCGTCGGCGCCGGTGTGGGCGTTCGGGTGGCGACGGGCGTCGCGGTACGGGTCGGCGTCGGCACCGGCGTGGGCAGCGCACCGCAATTGCTCGTGCCGTTCGGATCGAGCGTACAGAGCGTTCCGGCCGCGAACGCCTGCGCTGTCGAGATCAAGGCCGCGTCGCCGCCGCCGGCGCTGCAATCCCCCTTGGCGGAGGCCTTGCCGAGACAACCGGTGCCGCTGCCACCGAGTCGCGCCGTCGGCTTGGCGACGCATGTGGCATCGAGGACTGCCGTGCTCGCGGCTCGCGCCAGGCAGCTCGTGAGGCCCGACACGTAACGCGACAGACAGGTCAATTTCGCCGCATCGCAGCGACTGGGATTCCCGCTGTTGTCGATCGCGGCCCCGAGCGCGGCGGCGAACTCCGCGATGTCCGCCGCGACCGCGCCCTGATCGCCGACGGTCGGGCACGGCGGGCGTCGCTCCCGCTTCGCGAACAGGCCGCGCGTCGGATCGTCGCCGCCAGTCAAGCGGCTCTCGGTCTTGGCGAGGCACGCGGCCCGCCTGAGCGGATCCGGCTTCGCCGCGTCCCGGGCCCAGCACATCACCTCGGCGGCCGCCGTTCGGCTCGCGTCGCCGAGCTTGCGCGCGAGGCAGGTACTCACGGTCACCGCGTCCGCCGACCCCACTCCCGTCAGCGTGCCGGCCGAACCGAGCACGAGCGCCGCCAACGCCACCACCATCCGGTTTCCCCCGCGTCCCATCGCTAGACCATGGTGCCTGCCGCCGAAGGGGTCAACGTCGCAACCGGAAAGAACTGCAGATTCTCAGCGCTCATTGCGCGCATGCCGATCACTCTCGCAAAGCGGCCCGCACAGACATGTTACGGCGCGGTGACGCTCAGGGGCCCCGCCAACGTTGAGCGCAAGGGCGCCTGTAATCGTTTTGTAACGTGATCGTTACCGCGCCCAAACCGTCCCCCATCTATGAGTATCTCCGACGGTGAGGGCGACGACGCATGAGAGGATCCGGTCGCAGTGGTGGGGTGCCTTCGGCGCTCCGCTTCGTGGCCGCAGGTCTCGCGGGGCTCTGCCTCGCCGGACCCGTCGCCGCCAAGGATCTCACGGACATCGTCACGCGGAAGTCGATCACCCTCGATCAGGGCTTCCGAACCCCGTTGGACGCCCCACTCACGTTCTGACGATCGTCCCCAACCGAAAGGGAGACATATGCGAAACGGCAGATACCTCAGCGGCATGACCATCGCGGTCGCCGCGGTCGCGCTCGCGACGGCAGGTTCCGCGCACGCCCAGCTCCAGCTGAACGGTGCCGGCGCCACCTTCCCGTACCCGATGTACTCGAAGTGGTTCAGCCTCTACGGCAAGGTCGATACGACCTCGCGGTTCAACTACCAGTCGATCGGCAGCGGTGGCGGCATCAAGCAGCTCACCGAGCAAACGGTCGACTTCGGCGCCTCCGACGGCCCTATGACCGAAGAGCAGCTGCGCGCGGCGCCCGGACCGATCATGCACGTGCCGACCGTCATGGGCGCGGTCGTGATGACCTACAACGTCGAAGGTCTGAAGACGGGCTTGCGCCTCACACCCGAGGTGATCGCCGACATCTTCACCGGCCGTATCGTCAAGTGGAACGACGGTGCGCTCGTGAAGGCGAATCCGGGTGTCGAGCTCCCGCCGCGCGACATCGTCGTCGTCCATCGCTCGGACGGCAGCGGGACCTCGTACATCTTCACCGACTACCTCAGCAAAGTGAGTCAGAACTGGCTCGACAAGGTCGGCCGCGGCACGGCCGTCAGCTGGCCGGTCGGCCTCGGTGGCAAGGGCAACGAGGGCGTCACCGGTCTCATCAAACAGACGCCGTTCTCGATCGGGTACGTCGAGCTCATCTATGCGCGCTCGAACTCGCTGCCGTACGCGATGGTGCAGAACAAAGCCGGCGAGTTCGTCACGCCCTCGCTCGAGTCCGTGACGGCAGCGGCCGCCGCCGCGGCCGAAAAAATGCCCGACGACTTCCGGGTCTCCATCACCGACGAGGCCGGGCCCGACGCCTACCCGATTGCCGGCATGACCTGGCTCCTCGTGTACCAGACGCAACGCGACGCGGAGAAAGGCAAGAAGCTGGTCGGCTTCCTGGAATGGATGCTGAAGGACGGCCAGAAGGTCGCGCCCGACCTGCACTACGCTCCGCTCCCCGCGGCGGTCGCGACCAAGGCGCTGGCCTCGCTCGCGAAGATCACGACCACCGACGGGACCCCCCTGCTCGGACACTGACGTGGCGATCGACACGATGACCTTCCATGCCCCGCATGCCTCCCCGTCACCATCCAATGACGTTGCCGTGCGTGACGACATGACGACCGATTGGGTCGACGTGACGCCCATGCTGCCACGGCGACCGCGGAAGAACGTCGGTGATCTGATCTTCCGTGGGCTCACCGCCGCGGCGGCCTGCACCTTGGTCGCCGTCGTCGTGTCGATCGTCGTCGTGCTCGGTTGGGAGTCGTTCGGGGCCATTCGCAAGTTCGGCTGGGGCTTTCTCACCACCCAGAAGTGGGATCCGGTCGCCAACGAGTACGGCGCCCTGCCCTTCATCTATGGAACGCTCGTGTCCTCGTTCCTGGCGTTGGTGCAGGCCGTGCCTCTTGGGGTTGGCACGGCGCTCTTCTTGAGCGAGATGGCGCCGTCCTGGCTCCGGACGCCGGTGGCATTCCTGGTGGAGCTGCTCGCCGCCATCCCGAGCGTCGTCTACGGCCTCTGGGGCATCTTCGTGCTGGTGCCCTGGGTACGGAGTACGGTGACCCCATGGCTCGCCGACACGCTCGGCTTCCTGCCGTTCTTCCAGGGACCGAGCTACGGCGTCGGCATGCTGACCGCCTCGATGATTCTCGCGGTCATGATCGTCCCCTACATTACGTCGGTCGCGCTCGAGGTCTTCCAGACAGTGCCGATCGCGCAGCGGGAGGGCGCGCTCGCGCTCGGCGCAACGCGCTGGGAGATGATCCGCATAGCCGTGCTACCGTATGGGCGCATCGGCGTCATCGGCGCCATCATGCTCGGCCTCGGACGCGCGCTCGGCGAGACGATGGCCGTCACCATGGTGATCGGCAATAGGCCGGAGATCGCGCTCTCGTTCTTCGCACCCGCGAGCACGATGGCGAGCGTCATCGCCAACGAGTTCTCGGAAGCCTCTTCGGATCTCTACGTACAGGTGTTGGTCGAACTCGGCCTCGTCCTGCTCGTCGTGACCATGCTGGTGAACGTCCTCGCCCGCCTCCTGGTGTGGCGCGTCGGCGACGTCGGCACGGCCGGACACTGACGACCATGACCATTCGCTCACGTCGCATCGTCGATCATCTCGCCTCCGCCGCCGCCGCGGTCTGCACCGTGGCTCTCCTGGTGCCCCTGGCCCTGATCTTCGGCTACCTCCTGACCAAGGGGGTCACGGCGCTCAACTTCGACTTCTTCACCCAACTGCCACAGCCGGTCGGGGAACTTGGCGGTGGCATGGCGAACGCCATCGTCGGCAGCCTGATCTTGGTGGCGCTCGCCTCCGTCCTCGGCCTGCCGATCGGTGTCCTGACTGGCGTCTATCTCGCGGAGCACGGCAAGACGCCGTTCGGCGTCACGGTCCGCTTCTGCGCCGACGTCTTGAACGGCGTCCCCTCGATCGTGATCGGGATCTACGCGTACACGCTCGTGGTCCTGCCGATGAAGAGCTTCTCGGCCTACGCGGGCGGCATCGCGCTCGGCGTAATCATGCTGCCGGTCGTGGCGCGCACGACCGAGGAGATGATTCGCCTCGTACCGTCGTCGCTGCGGGAAGCGTCGCTCGCGCTCGGGGTGCCCACGTGGCGGACGACCATTTCGGTCGTGCTGCGGACGGCCCGCGGTGGCATCCTGACCGGCATCATGCTCGCCGTGGCCCGCGTCGCCGGCGAAACCGCGCCGCTCATCTTCACGGCCTTCGGCAATCAATACTGGCAGAGCGGTCTCCGCGGACCGATCTCCTCGCTGCCGGTGCAGATCTATACCTACGCGATCTCGCCCTTCGACGACTGGCACCGCCAGGCCTGGGCCGGGGCGCTCGTGCTCGTGACCCTGATCGCGACCACCAGCCTCTCGGTCCGTCTGCTCACGCGGGGCAAGTTCGGAGCCGCCCGATGACGGAGACCATCGTGAACAAGCTGGAGGTCGCCGGCCTCCGGGCGTGGTTCGGTAGCACCCAGGCGCTGCACGACGTCGACCTCGTGCTGCCCGAACGCGCCGTCACCGCCATCATCGGACCGTCCGGCTGCGGCAAGTCGACCTTCATCCGCTGCCTGAACCGCATGCACGAGACCGTCCCGGGGACCCGCGTCGAAGGCCGCGTGCTGCTCGACGGCCAGGACATCTACGCGCCCGGCGTCGACCCGGTGCAGATCCGCGGCAAGGTCGGGATGGTCTTCCAGCGCCCGAATCCGTTTCCGACCATGTCGATCTTCGACAACGTCGCCGCGGGCCTCCGGCTGAACGGCGTCCGGGCCGGGCGCGACGATCTCGCCGGCATCGTCGAGCAGAGCCTCCGCCAGGCCGCGCTCTGGGACGAGGTCAAGAACAGCCTGCACGCGTCGGGTGTCAGCATCTCGGGCGGCCAGCAGCAGCGGCTGTGTATCGCGCGCACGCTCGCGGTGGCCCCGGAGGTCGTGTTGATGGACGAGCCCTGCTCCGCGCTCGACCCCATTGCGACCACCAAGATCGAAGCCTTGATCCACGAGCTCCGCGAGAAGTACACCATCGTGATCGTGACCCACAGCATGCAGCAGGCCGCACGCGTCTCGGACTACACGGCGTTCATGTACCTCGGCCGCCTGATCGAGTTCGGTGAGACACGGAAGCTCTTCACGACGCCGGAACGGAAGGAAACCGAGGACTACATCACGGGTCGCTTCGGGTGAGCACACGATGACCACACATACCGACCGTCAATACGAAGAAGAGCTGAGCGACCTCCGCCAGAACATCCTCGCCATGGGGGGCCTGGTCGAGAAACAGATCAGCAACGCCATCCAGGCTCTAGTGAACCGCGATCGTCCGCTCGCCGAGGTCACGATCGCCAAAGACACCGAGGTGAACGGCCTCGACGTCGCCATCGACGACCTGTGCCTGAAGCTCCTGGCGCTCCGCCAACCCGCCGGCCGCGATCTCCGCTTCATCACGACCGCGCTCAAGATCACGACCGACCTCGAACGCATCGGCGACCGCGCCGTCAGCATCAGCGAACGCGCGATCGAGCTCGGCAACGAGCCGCCGCTCAAGCCCTACATCGACATTCCCCGCATGGCCGACATTTCCCTCGCCATGCTGCGCTCCAGCCTCGACGCCTTCGTCCGCGAAGACCCCGAGCTCGCGCTCTCGGTGTGCCGCAGCGACGACGAGGTCGACAAGCTGAACGGCCAGATTTTTCGCGAGCTGCTGTCCTACATGATCGAGGACCCCTCCACGATCACGCGCGCGATGCGCATCCTCTTCGTCTCGAAGTACCTTGAGCGCATCGCGGACCACGCGACGAATATCGCCGAAATGGTGGTCTTCATGGTGAAAGGCCAAAGCATCCGGCACGTGAGTGTGCCGCCGTCGGTTTGATTTTGCAGACGAAGACCGCGCGATCGTCTTGGCGGGCGGGGGCGTGGGGTGTCGCCTTGCGGGCTCCGCAGATGGGACGCCCGCGCCGCTCAAGGGTAGAATTCGCAGGGTACGCGTGTCCCATCTAGTCGCCAGCAAGGCGACACCCCACGCCCCCGCACACCCGACCGCTGCGCGATCCGCTCAACAGCCCAGCCGCGCGTCCCGCTCCAACGCGCAAAGAAGCGTTGAATCATTCACGGCGCCTTCACTTACGCTGTGGCGGGCAACCGCCTACCGCCCGTCGGCTCGGGTCGCTTTCGAATCCAGGCCGAGCGCACCGCTCGCGCCGCCGCCTAGGCGTCGCCGGATCATCGAGCGCTGTGTTCACCTTGCGCTGCGGCGGTTGGTCGTGGGGTGGGACGGCGGTGCGGGGGCTCGTCAGATCCGCTACGCGGCCCTACGCATGGTGCCCTTGAGCTGTTCGGAGTCGAGGATCTGCTGAGCCCACGCACCGCCGTCCCGCCCCACGCAGCACGAGACGGTAGTGCACGGTATGGATTCAGCGCTTGAGGATCGAAGCCGACCCGTTGCCGCCGAGGCCGAGTGTCTGTGCGAGGCCCACTTTGGCGTTGGGGACCTGGCGTTCGCCCGCGTCGCCGCGCAGCTGCCAGCCCACTTCGCAGATCTGGAAGAGTCCCTGCGCCGTGGTCGCTTCGCCGAACGAGATGAAGCCGCCGCTCGGGTTGATCGGCAGACGGCCGTTCGGCATCGTCTGGCCGCTTTCGAGCAAGTGCTCGGCCTCGCCGGGCTTGCAGAAGCCCCATTCCTCCGGGAACGAGAGCTCGTAGAAGACCGTGTTGTCCTGCAGCTCGATCAGGTCGATGCCGTCGGGACCGATGGCGGCCTTCTCCATCGCCTTCCGCACCGCCGCGGCCGCTTCGCTGTGATAGGCCTTGCCGTCGGCTGGGACCGCGCCCGCGAGACCACGCGGGATGCCGTCGTCGAAGCGAGCGGTCGCGATGGCGCTGGCCGCCACCCAGAGCGGCTTGGTGGTCAGCTGCCGTGCCTTCTCGGCGGAGCAGATCACGACGGCAGCCGCGCCGTCGCTCACGGGACAGATCTCGAACAAGCGGAGCGGGAAGCTGACCAGCGCCGAGCCCATCACTTCCTCGACGGTCGTCGCCTTCCGGAAACGCGCGTTCGGGTTGTGCACGGCGATCTGCCGCGCCTTGACGGCGATCTTGGCGAGCTGTTCCTCGGTGGTGCCGTGATCGGCCATGCGGCGGCGGCACATGAAGGCCCAGAACGTCGGGCCGGGAACGCCGATGCAGATCTGGCGCAGATACTCCGGATCGGTGGTCTCCTCGACGCCCGAGGTCTGAATGAACCCCTTCGGCATCTTCTCGCCGCCGACCACCAGCACCATGTCGTGCTGACCGCTCGCGACCAGCATCGTGCCGATGTTGAACGCGTTGCCGCCGGCCGCGCAGCCGGCCGAAAGATTGTAGACGGGGATGCCGGTCGCACCCATGTCGTCGACGACGTCGTTGCCGTTCAGACCCCAGCCGCGGCCACCCGAGAAGCGCGAGCTCGCGGCGGCGACCGCGTCTATTTCACGCCACGCTACGCCGGCATCTTTCAGGGCTGCGTCCACGGCTACGCGGCAGAGCTGCTGAACCGACTTGTCGGGGAACTTGCCCCAGGGGTGCATCCCGAGGCCGACTACGGCGACGTCACGCATTCGAGGACCTTTCTCTCTCAGCCCGCGACGGGGCGGAACTTCCAGGTGACGACTTCGTTGCCGGCATCGTCATGGCAGAGCGTATCGATCACGAGCGTGACCTTGGTGTCGGGCTTCACCGTCCGGATGTCGTCGGTCTGGATCTGACCGAGCACGCGCAAGCCGTCGGTTAGATCCACGACGGCCATCGCGTACGGCTTGTAGGGCTTGTCGAAGCGCGCCGGTGGCGGTGGCGGATAGTCCTGAATGGCACAGCTCCAGATCGTGCCATCGGGTCCGAAGCCGGCATCCTCGATCTTCGAGGCACGGCACTCGGGATGACGGCAGAACTCGACCTTCGGGAAGTACGGCGTCTTACAGGACGCGCAGCGCGAGCCGATCAGACGCGCGCCGTCCTTCGTATCGGCGAAGAGACCGCTGGCGACGGGAATGCGTTCGGACATGGACTATCCTTTCACGGCGCGGGTCAGCGCGGGGAGGATCTCGAGACAATCGCCGACGATCCCGTACTTCGCGTAGCGGAAGATCGCCGCTTCGGGGTCGCGATTGATGGCGACCAGGGTCTTGGCCGCGGCGCAGCCGACCATGTGCTGGCTCGCGCCGGAGATGCCGGCGGCGACGTAGAGCTGCGGACGGGTGATCTTGCCGGTGAGGCCGACCTGCCGTGCGGGCTCGGCCCAGCCTTCGTCGACGATGGGCCGAGAAGCCGCGGCCATGCCGCCGAGCGCTTCGGCGAGCTCCTCGACCAGGCGATAATTGGCCTTGTCACCGAGGCCGCGCCCGCCAGCGACGAGAATCGTCGCCTCTTCGATGCGCGGACCGCTGGTCTCGGTGCGCGCCACCACTTGGATCCGTTCCTCGGTTCCGTTGAGGTCGAGGGCGACGTCGCGTACCGGTGGCGTCGTCGCCGTCGGCGCGGGCTCGACGGCGAGTGCGCTCGTGCTCATGCCGACGATGTACCGCTCCGCGCCCGCAAGCAGATAGACGACGCGGGTATCGCCGCCGAAGGCCGACGCGGTGACGGCGATCTCGCCACCGTCGGCACCGAGCGCGAGCCCGTTCATCACGACGCCCGCGTCGATCCGTGCCGCGAGGCGGGGTGCCGTCAGTCGCGCATCGAACGTCTGCGGCACGAGCCACAGCCGGAACTCGAATTGCCGCGCGTACTGCGCCAAGGCCTCGACCGCGACGTCACCGCCGAAAGTCGTGAGCTTGGCGTCGACGATCCGATCGACCGTCGCGACGCCGTGTCGTCCCGCGATGCCGCCGAGGTCCTCCGCGGTCGCGCCGACGACGAGCCATGTGAGCTCGGTCCCGAGGGCCGTGGCAACCCCGTGGCCGAGCGTCAGCAGCTCCTCCGCGCCGCCGGTCGTGCCCCAGGTACAGACGACGACGCGGCTCATCGGAGCACGCTCTCGGCGCGCAGGCGCGCGATCAGGTTAGCGGCGGCCTCGTCCGCGGTGGCTCCCGCGATCATCTCGCACGCGCCCTTCACCGTCGGCACGAACTGCTTCGTCAATGTGACCTTGGGGCGGAGCGCGTCGGCTGCCACACCGAGATCGGTCGGCGTCACGCTCGTGATCTTCTTCTTCCGCGCGGCCATGCGGCCGGCCATGGTGGGATACCGGGCCTGACCGAGCTCGTTGCTGACGGTGACGACGGCCGGCGCCGCCACGGCCACGGTCTCGTCGCCGTCGGGCGTGACGCGCACCACGCGGACGCCGAACGTGTCGCCCGCCACCGTGACGTCGATGGCGCGCGCGATCGTCACGATCGGCAGCCCGAGGTGCTCGCCGACGAGGGCCGACACCACGCCCTGGTCGCCGTCGGAGCCTTGCCGGCCGCAGAGCACGAGATCCGCGCCGCCCCGCGACTGCACGAACGCCGCGAGCAGCTTGGCGATGCCATGATGGTCGAGCGCCGCCGTGTCGGCCTGGATCGCGACCGGCTCGTCGATGCCGAGCGAGGCGGCGTGCTTCAGGATGTCACCGGGGTCGCCGACGGACACGACCGTGATCGTGCAGGCAACGCCGGCCTCACGGATGCGAAGGGCGGCCTCGATCGCCTGCTCGTCGTAGGCGTTCATCAGGCGCGGGATCGAGGATTGCGTCAGCGACTTGCCGTCGTTGCCGATCACGAGCTTGCCCTCGAGCGCGTAGTTGTTGACCGCGTCGGGGTCGAGGACCTCCTTCGCGCAGACGACGATCCGGAGTGCCATCCTGCTTACGGCTCGCCGTCGACGAAGAGGTTCTCGGCGAGGCACCAGACGGCCTCGCCGGGATAGCCGTCGGGTCGGCGCTCGAGGTCCTTCAGGAGATACCAGCGCCAGGGCGGATCGCCGTGGTCGACGTACGCGCCGGTGAGCGTGCCCGTGAACTCTTCCCGCTGTGCGTAGCGCGTGCCGGCGATCGCACCGCCGCCGTCGCACTCGGCCCGCTTGCCGGCGCGGGCGGCGTCGAAGCCTTCGACCCGCGAGATGGCGTCGTCGGCCACGTTACGCGTCCGCCGACTCGCCGGTGATCTCCTCGAACACCGACAGCGCTTCCTCGACCATGTCGTTCACGATCTGCTTCGCCGGCTTCATCGAGTCGATGAAGCTGACACCCTGCCCGGCCGCCTCGAACATGAGGTCGGCGCGGCGGTGATCGTTCGCGGCCTGGATGTAATCCGAGCTGAGCAGCATCTGGTACGGCGAGTTCAGCACGCGCGGCGCTTCGGGCTTCGCCCACTCTTCCGTCCACGGACACTTGAGGACGCGCATCGCGAAGCCGGACACGCTCTTCGAGTAAACCGTGTCGTCGGCCGTCGCCGCGACGAGCTTCTCCTTGATGATCATGTCGTTGTCGGACTCGCGCGACGCGAGCCAGAGCGTGCCCGTCCAGACGCCAGCCGCGCCAAGGCAGAGGGAAGCCGCGAGGTGCCGACCCGTGGTCACGCCACCCGCCGCGATCACCGGCGTGTCGCCCGCGATCGCCACGACCTCCGGGACGATCGAAAACGTCCCGATCGGACCGGTGTGGCCGGCCGCGTCGTAGCCCTGCGCGATGATCGCGTCGACGCCGGCTTCGATCTCGCGCTTCGCCTGCCGCGCCTTGCCGATCAGACCGAACACCTTCATGCCGCGCTCGTGCGCCGCCTTCAGCATGAAGGCCGGGCTGCCAAGACCGGAGACGAACACCGGGGCGCGCTCGTCGAGAATCACCTCGAGCTGCTTCCGCGCGATGTCCTGGTTGAGGCCGCCCCACTGGTGCAGCGCCTGCGAGCCCTTGGGCTCCGGGACGTTGTACTTTTCCTTGATGTGGGCCGCGAAGCGCTTGTGCTCGTCGGGAATCTTGCTGAGCAGGGTTTCGAGCGTATCGGCGTCGGGTGCCGAGGCGGGCAGCACGAGGTCGATACCGAACGGCTTGTCGCCGACGCGGCTCCGGATCCACTTGATGTCGGCGCCGATCTCGTCGGCAGTGTGCATCGCCTCGCCGAGCACCGCGAAGCCACCCGCGTTGACGACGGCCGCGACCACGTCTTTGCAGTGCGTGAACGCGATGATGGGGAAGTCGATGCCGAGCATGTCGCACAGCTTGGTATGCAACGGGTTTCTGCCCACGAGATCTCCTTCGAATCGGTGATGATTGCTTCGCCTGGGTGGCGACGAGGCGCGCGCGGAACTTCGCGACCGCGGAAGTAGAACATGTTCTAGTTTGGCTGGCAAGCGCGCTGGGCCCGTGGAAGGGCACTCGACCCACGGGAGAGCCTGGGTTAGGGTCGAGTCCGTGCGCAGCGAACGACGTCGACGCTTGATCGTTCCCGTGCTCGCCCTCTTCCTGGCGACGCACGTGGTCTGCGTCTGCGCCACCTCCGCCGCGGCGACCGTCGCGACGGCTCGCGCGCACGCGGCACGCGTCGTGAGTCAGAGCGCCCCCGATCCCCATGCCTGCTGCCACCCGGACGCCGACGGGCCGGTGCACCACGAATCCGCACCGCCGGGTCTGCATTGCTCGCACGGCGCCCTCGCGACGGCCGACGCGACCCTGCAGCTTGCGCCACCGACGCTCGTCGCCGCGCCCAGCTTCCTTCTGCCGGAACGGTCACTCCCGCGCGCGGACGCCTGGACGCATCTCCGCCTCTCCGGTCCGAGCGGCATCACGGCGCACCCCGTCCTCGCGCACACCGCCGTCCTTCGGCTCTGACCGTTCACCCGTCGTTCTTCACGTCTTTCCACTCTTCGACGAGGTGACTCATGAGTAGATTGCTGCGGACGAGCGCCGTCTGTGCGCTCGGCATGTTGGCCGCCGGTTGTGCGGCCGTGAACCCACGCGCCGGGTTCGGGGACGTCGAACGCCTGGTCGGCGCCCGCACGGCGCTCAGCGTGGCGTGGCCCGCCGACGACGCCGCCGACCAGGCGATCGCCGTTACGGTCATCGGGCTGCTCGCCGAGCCGCTGACGGCGGCAAGCGCGATGCGGATTGCGCTCCTCAACAACCATGCGCTGCGCGCGCTCTACCACGAGCTCGGCGTCGCCGAGGCGGAGCTCGTCGGCGCCGGCTTGCTCCCGAACCCCGTGCTGCACGCCAACGTCCGCCTCGGGCTCGGGCCGTCGGGGACCGGCGCCGAGCTCGGGCTCGTGCAAGACCTGATCGGCGCCCTGCAGATCCCCCTCAAGAAACGGGTCGCGGCCGCCAAGCTCGCGACGGCCAAGCTCGAAGTCGCCGACGCGGTGTTGGCGCTCGCCTTCGACACCAAGGCGACGTTCTATCACCTGCAGGGCGCCGCACAGATGCTGGAGCTCCGGCGGGCAGTCGTGCGAGGCGCCGCCGCGTCCCGCCAGGTCGCCGAACGGCAGTTCGTCGCGGGTACGATCACCGACCTGGCGCTCGCGATGGAGCAAGCGCTTTACGGGGACGCCACGGTCGAGCTCACGATCACCGAGAGCGCCCTGCGCGCCGATCGCGAGGATCTGAACACGTTGCTCGGGGTCGTCGACGAAGCCACGGCCTGGACGATGGCTCCGCATCTCGGCGCGCTGCCCGCCGACCCGCTGCCCGCCACCACGGCACTCGAATCGTTGGCGCTCCAACAACGGCTCGATCTCGAAGCCACGCGCCTCCGCACCGCGAGCGAGCGCGCGCAATATCGCCTCGGCAGCGTCTACGGGCTGATTCCCGCCGCCTCGCTCGGTAGTGCCGCGGCGCGCGAGGTCGACGGCGGTTGGTCGGTCGGCCCGGCGCTCGAGATTCCGATTCCGCTCTTCGACCAGAGCCAGGCGGCCCTCGCCGCGACGACGGCGCGGATCGCCGCCGGCGGCGAGCGCAGCGCCGCGCTCGCCGTCCGCATCCGCGCGGACGTCCGCCGCGCCCGCATCCGCCTCGACGCCGCCGCTGCGCGCGCCGCCCAGTACCAACGGACCCTCGTGCCGCTCGCGATCCGCGTGACGACCGCCACCCAGCACCAGTACAACGGGATGCTCACGGGCGTCTTTCAGCTGCTGCAGGCGAAGCGGAACGAGATCGATGCCGGCCGGCGCTATGTCGAGGCCCTCACCGAGTACTGGGTCGCGCGCACCGAGCTCGAACGCGCGGTCGGCGGTGAGCTAGCGCTCGCGTCGGCCCCGGTGCCCTCTTCCGAACCCGTACCGGTACCTGCCCCGGCAGACCATCATCATCACCATGGAGGCTGAGACGATGCTCTCTCGACGAGACGTATTGCGCACCTCGCTCGCGGTCGCCGCCGGAAGCGTGCTGGCGACCCCCACCGCTCATGCGACCGAATCATCCGCCGCGCCCGACGACCCGCGCCGCGACACCGACGGCACCTACCGTCCGGTCATCGTCCCGAACGGCGCCACCCTCCCCTGGACGATCGTCGACGGGGTCAAGGTCGGCCACCTGATCGCCGAGCCGGTGAAACACGAGATCGCGCCCGGTCTCACGATCGACGCCTGGGGCTACAACGGTCGAACGCCCGGACCCGTCATCGAGGCCGTCGAAGGCGACCACCTGCGCATCTACGTGACGAATCGCCTGCCCGAGGCGACGAGCGTGCACTGGCACGGCGTGCTCCTGCCGTGCGGCATGGACGGAGTAGCGGGCCTCACCCAGAAACCCATCGCACCCGGCGAGACCTTCAAGTACGAGTTCATGCTCCGGCAGTCGGGCACGCAGATGTACCACCCGCATTTCGACGAGATGGTGCAGATGGCGATGGGCATGATGGGGATGTTCGTGATTCACCCCCGTGGCGGCGCCGCTACCACCGATGCCCCCGCCGTCGACCGTGACTTCGCGATCATGCTCTCGGAGTGGAAGATCGTGCCCGGCACGCGCAAGCCCGACCCGATGGAGATGACCGACTTCAACGTCCTCACCATGAATAGCCGCGCCTATCCCGGCACCACACCGATGGTCGTGAAGCGCGGCGAACGCGTCCGCATCCGGCTCGGCAATCTCGGGGCGACCGACCATCACCCGATCCACATCCACGGCCACGGCTTCAAGGTCACCGGCACCGACGCCGGCCGCATTCCGACGGCAGGCCAGTGGCCCGAGACGACCGTGCTCGTCCCGGTCGGCACGACGCGCGACATCGAGTTCGTCGCCGACGCCGCCGGCGACTGGGCGTTTCACTGCCACATGACCCACCACGTCATGAACCAGATGGGCCACGGGCTCCCCAACATGATGGGCGTCGACCCGAAGCAGGTCGACCCGCACGTGCAGCCGCTGCTGCCCGAGTACATGACGATGGGCGACACCGGCATGGGCAGCATGAGCGGCATGCGCATGCAGGTCCCGAAGAACAGCATCCCGATGGTCGGTGGGAAGGGCCCGTTCTCCGCGATCGACATGGGCGGCATGTTCACCATCATCAAGGTGCGGGACGATCTGACCAGCTACGACGACCCTGGCTGGTATCGGCATCCGGCGGGCACCGTCGCCGTGCCGGCGACGGCCGAGCAGCTGCGCGCCGATGGCATCCGCCCATGACGCCGACGCTGGATCCGGTCTGCGGCATGACGGTCGACCCCGCGACCACGCCGCATCACGCCGAGCACGACGGGCGCGCCTACCACTTCTGCGGCGCGCGCTGCCGCGAGAAGTTCCTCGCCGACCCGCCGCAGTACCTCACGCCGACTCCGGCGGCACCCCCCACACCCGCCGACTCCGCCCGCGAGTACACCTGTCCGATGCACCCCGAGGTCGTGCAGCTCGGTCCCGGCCCCTGTCCGCTCTGCGGCATGGCGCTCGAGCCGCGCACGCTCGACTTCGACGCCCCCGTCGAAGACAACGCCGAGCTCGCCGACATGCAGCGCCGCCTCGGCGTGTGCGCCGCCCTCACCATCCCGCTCTTCGTGATCGCCATGTCCGACCTGCTGCCGGGGATGCCGCTGCAGCAGCGCATGCCGTGGTCGGTGCTCGCGTTCATTCAGGTGCAGCTCGCGACGCCGGTCGTGCTGTGGGGTGGCGCACCCTTCTTCCAGCGCGCGTGGACGTCGCTCCGTACCGGCCGTCTGAACATGTTCACGCTGATCGGGCTCGGGACGGGCGCCGCCTATGGCTACAGCGTCTTCGCGACGCTCTTCCCCCATGTGGTCCCATCCAGCGACGCGCACGGCACACCGCTCTACTACGAGGCGGCCGCCGTCATCACGACCCTCGTGCTCCTCGGTCAAGTCTTGGAGCTGCGCGCCCGCAGCCAGACGGCGGGCGCCGTGCGCGAGCTGCTCGACCTCGCGCCGAAGCGCGCCCGCCGGATCGCCGCCGACGGCGGCGAAGAGGACGTCGCGTTCGCCGACATCCGCGTCGGCGACCGTTTGCGCGTGCGGCCGGGCGAGCGCGTGCCCGTCGATGGGATCGTCGTCGAAGGCACCAGCACGATCGACGAATCGATGCTGACCGGCGAGCCGATTCCCGTCGCCAAAGAGCCGAAGGCCGCGGTCACGGGCGGCACGGTCAACGGCACCGGCGGTTTCGTCATGCGGGCCGAGCGTGTCGGGCAAGACACCCTGCTCGCCCAGATCGTCCGCATGGTGAGCGAGGCCCAACGCAGCCGCGCGCCGATCCAGCGCCTCGCCGACGTCGTGTCCGCATGGTTCGTGCCCGCCGTCGTGCTGACCGCCGCCACGAGCTTCGGTCTCTGGCTGACGTTCGGCCCCGAGCCGCGCTTCGCGCATGCGCTGGTCGCGGCGGTGGCGGTGCTGATCATCGCCTGCCCGTGCGCGCTCGGCCTCGCGACGCCGATGTCGATCATGGTGGGCGTCGGGCGCGGCGCGCGTGTGGGCGTGCTCATCCGGAACGGTGAGGCGCTCGAAACGTTGGGCCGCGTCGACACGCTCGTCATCGACAAGACCGGCACGCTCACCGAAGGGAAGCCGCGGCTCGTCACCGTCGAGGGCGACGCGACGATGCTCACGCTGGCGGCGAGTCTCGAACGCGCGAGCGAGCATCCGCTCGCGGCGGCGATCGTCGCCGGTGCCGCCGAGCGCGGCGCCCGACTTGCGCCCGTGACCCATTTCGCGTCGCACACCGGCAGCGGCGTCACCGGCGCCGTCGCGGGGAGCGACGTCGCGCTCGGCAACCGCACGCTGATGCAGGCCCTCGGCGTCGACGTGGCAGCCTGGGACGCGCGCATCACGGCGCTGGAGCGCGAGGGCCAGACCGTGATGCTCGTTGCAGTCGACCATGCCCTCGCCGGCATCCTCGGCGTGACCGATCCCATCAAGGCGTCCTCGGCCGAGGCGCTCTTCCTGCTCGCGGCCGACGGCGTCGAGGTGCGGATGCTGACGGGCGATAGTCGCGCTACGGCGGCCGTCGTCGCGGACCGCTTGGCCCTCCGCCATTTCGACGCCGAGGTACTCCCCGACGGCAAGCGCGCCGTGATCGAACGACTGATCGCCGAAGGGCGGACGGTCGCCATGGCCGGCGACGGCGTGAACGACGCCCCGGCGCTGGCGCTCGCCCACGTCGGCATCGCGATGGGCACGGGCACCGACGTCGCCATCGAAACCGCGGGCGTGACACTCGTCCGCGGCGACCTCCGCGGCATCGCGCGCGCCCGCCGGCTCTCGCGTGCCGTCATGCGGAACATCCGCCAGAATCTCTTTCTCGCGTTCGTCTACAACGCGCTCGGGGTGCCGATCGCCGCTGGCGCGCTGTATCCCGTCTTCGGCGTCCTGCTGAGCCCGATGCTCGCGGCCGCCGCGATGAGCCTGAGCTCCGTCTCGGTGGTCGCCAATGCGTTACGACTGCGGCGCGTGGAGCTCTGATTTGCGACGCGCCGCACTCAGCCTCGCGGCAGTGCTGATCGCGGGTGCGCTCGTCGCCGGGTGCCACCGCGAGCCCGCCGATCCCATCGCGCGCGCTGCCGCCAACCTCACCACCGAGTTTCGCGCCGCGTATCCCACCGAGGTCCGTTCCGTCGGCACCGGCCCCGAGTACGCCCTGATCGCGGCCCCGACGGTGCTCCCACTCCTCGACGGCCGGTCCCTCGCGGTCTGGGCCTACAACGGCCAGGTCCCTGGTCCGATCCTCCGCGTCCGCGTCGGCGAGCGCCTGCGGGTCGAGTTCACCAACGGCCTGACAGAGGACACCACCGTGCATTGGCACGGCGTCCGAGTCCCGAACGCGATGGACGGCGTCCCCGGCCTCACGCAGGAGCCGGTGCACCCGGGCGAGTCGTTCGTGTACGAGTTCGTTCCGAAGGACGCGGGCACCTTCTGGTTTCATCCCCACCTGGGCGCGCCCGAGCAGATCGAGCGCGGTCTCGTCGGCGTCCTGATCGTCGAGGAACGCGAGCCGCCGCCGTACTCGCAGGACGTCGTCTGGGTGCTCGACGACTGGCTGCTCGGAAAGAACGGCGCCATCGATCCGCGCTTCGTGACGCCGCACGATCTGATGCACGACGGGCGCTGGGGCAACGTCGTCACCGTGAACGGCCGCGTCGACACGAGCCTCGCCGTCCGGCCGGGCGAGCGTATCCGGCTGCGCCTGCTGAACAGCGCCAACGGGCGCGTGTTCAAGCCCGACTTTGCCGGGCTCGACGCGAAAGTCATTGCCGTCGACGGCATGACGACGGCGCGCCCGCTCGATCCGGACGGTTTCGAGCTGGCCCCCGGGAACCGCCTCGATCTCGACATCACGATCCCGCCGGATCGCGCGGGCCAACACGTGCGCGTCGTCGACCGCTTCGTCGGCGATCGTCCGAACGGCCTCGGCTTCATCCGTGTGGAGGGCGCTCCCGTGACCACGCCCGTGTTTCCCTCCCCCGCCCATGCGTACGTGCCGAAGTGGCGCGAGGCGCTCGGCGTACCGCCGGCCCTGCGCTTCGTTCTGAACGCCGAGCGCGGCGGACCCTTCGGCATCGCCTGGACCCTGAACGGCGTCGCCGCCACCGGCGACCACGCGCAGCACCACGGGGGCCACTTGCCGCTCGGTCGTTTCGCCCGTGTCCGCTTCGAGAACGCCTCGTTTCGCCTGCACCCGATGCACACGCACGGGATGTTCTTCAAAGTGCTGGCGCGGAACGACGTCCCCGTCGACGAGCCGTACTGGCGCGATACCACCCTCGTCCACGCGAAGGAGACCGTCGACGTCGGCATGGTCCCGCTCGATGCCGGCCGTTGGATGATGCATTGCCACATCCTCGAGCACGCCGAAGCGGGCATGATGACGACGCTCGACGTCGCACCGTAGCGGCTCCCCGTCTCACCACGCCCCATCGTCGGCCTCGGCCGGCCCCCCCACCGTCGCCCGCATCGTCAGCCGATAGAGCACCGGCAGCACGAAGAGCGTCAGGATCGTGCTCGAAACGAGCCCGCCGATGACGACGGTCGCGAGCGGACGCTGCACCTCGGCACCCGTCCCCGTCCCGAGCGCCATCGGCAGGAACCCGAGCGAGGCGACCAGCGCAGTCATGAGCACCGGCCGGAGTCGCGTCAGCGCGCCGTCGACGATCGCGGACTCGAACACCCCGCCCTTGGCGCGGAGCTCGTTGATGAACGTCACGAGCACGAGCCCGTTCAGGACCGCGACGCCCGAGAGCGCGATGAACCCGACCGCCGCCGAGATCGAGAACGGCATCGCGCGGAGCCAGAGCGCCAGCACGCCGCCGATCAACGCCAGCGGCACGCCGGTGAACACGATCAGGGCCGGCCGCAGCGCGCCGAACGTGCCGTAGAGCAGGAGCACGATCAGCACCAGACAGATCGGCACCACCAACGCGAGCCGTGCTCGCGCGCTCATCAGGCTCTCGTATTGCCCGCCCCAGCGCAGCCACACCCCGGACGGCAAGCGTACGTCGCGTGCGATACGCGCACGGGCGTCGGTCACGAACGAGCCGATGTCGCGCCCCCGCACGTTCGCCTGCACGACGACGCGCCGCTTGCCGTTCTCGCGGCTGATCTGGTTCGGGCCTTCGGTGAGGGTCAGGTCCGCCACCGCACCGAGCGGCAGCACGCGGGGCCGGAAGCGGCGGTCGTCGTCGTCCTTCAGCGCGACCCGCGTCAGGGGCTCGTCCTCGTGCGAGAGCGGAATCGGCAGCGACACGAGCGCCGCGGGGTCCTCCCGCATCGCGTCGGCCAGACGCACCACCACATCGAAGCGGCGATCGCCCTGGTAGATCTCACCCGCGCTCCGCCCGCCGACGGCGATGGCCGCCACCTCGTGCACGTCGGCGACGCTCAAGCCGTAGCGCGCCAGCTCCTCGCGCTTCACGTCGACGCTCAGGATCGGCGCGCCTTCGACGGCCTCGACCTTGACGTCGGCCGCCCCCGGGACTTTCCCGAGCACCGCCGCGATCCGGCTCGCCACGCGTTCGAGCTCTTCGAGGTCGTCCCCGAAGACCTTGACCGCGAGGTCGCCACGGACACCGGCGAGCAGCTCGTTGAACCGCATCTCGATCGGCTGGGTGAACTCGTAGGCATTGCCGGGCACGGTCGCCGCGACCGCCTCCAGACGGGCACGGACGTCTTCTTTGGTGTCGTCCGGGTTCGGCCAGGCGTCACGCGCCTTCAACATGACGAACGTGTCGGAGAGATACGGCGGCATCGGGTCGCTCGCCACGTCGGCGGTGCCGGTGCGGGAGAAGATGAGCGCCGCTTCCGGAATCTGCGCCACCAGCTCGCGCTCCAGCGTACGCTGCATCGCCGTCGCCTCGGTGAGCGAGGTGCTCGGAATGCGACTCGCCATCACGACCAGGTCGAGCTCACTGAGGGTCGGCGCGAACTCCTGGCCGAGCCTGCCGAAGAGAACGCCCGCCGCGACCAGCAGCACCAGCGCCGTCGCGAGCACCGTCCGCGGCCACGCCAGCGCCCGGGCCAGCCCGCCCGCATAGGCGCGGCGCACGGCCGCGAGCATGCGATTCTCGTGCGCGCGCACCGGCCCCCGCACCACCATCGCCACCATGGCCGGCACGAACGTGAGCGACAGCACGAACGCCGCCGCGAGCGCGAAGATCACCGTCAGCGCCATCGGGTGGAACATCTTCCCCTCGACGCCGGTCAGCGCCAGGATCGGCACGTAGACGAGCACGATGATCGCCTCGCCGAAGACGGTGGCCCCGCGCACCTCGGTCGTCGCGTCGAACACCACCTGGAGTCGCTCTTCGAGCTGGAGCGTGCGTCCGAGCCGGCGCTGGGCCTCGGCCAGATGGCGCAGGCAGTTCTCGACGATGATGACGGCGCCGTCGACGATGAGGCCGAAATCGATGGCGCCGAGACTCATGAGGTTGCCGCTGGTCTTGGTCTGCACCATGCCGATCGCCGTCAGCAGCATCGAGAGCGGGATGGCGAGCGCCGTGATCAGCGCGGCGCGGAGATTCCCGAGCATCACGAAGAGCACCGCGATCACGAGCAGCGCGCCCTCCGTGAGGTTGGTGGCGACCGTCGCGATGGTCGCGTCGACGAGACCGGAGCGGTCGAGCACCGTCCGGACTCGCACGTCCGGGGGCAAGCTCGGCTGCACCTCGGCGAGGCGCGCGACGACCGCCGTCGCGACCGTGCGGCTGTTGGCGCCAACCAGCATGAGCGCGGTCCCGAGCACGACCTCCTCGCCGTTCTCGGTCGCGCTCCCGGTGCGCGGCGCGTGGCCGAGCACGACGGCGGCGACGTCGCGGATGCGCACCGGGACACCTTCGCGCTCGACGACGGGCAGCGCGGCGAGGCCGGCCACGTCCCGCACGCGGCCCGCGGCCCGCATGATGTAGGCTTCACCATGATGCTCGACGATCCCCGCCCCCGTGCTCAAGTTGTTGCGCTCGAGCGCGGTCAGCACGTCGTGGAAGCTGAGCCCGTAGGCCGTGAGCGACCGCACGTCCGGCACCACGTGGTACTGCTTCACGTACCCGCCGTTGGCGTCGACCTCGGCGACGCCCGGTACACCCTTCAGCTGCGGCCGGATGATCCAGTCCTGGACCGTGCGCAGGTAACCCGCGCGCTCGCGGTCGGTGCGGAGGACCTCGCCCTCCGGTGTCAGGTATGTGCCATCGTCCTGCCATCCCGGATCGCCGGCGCGGACCGGCGGGTCGCCATGGGGATGCGCGTACTCGACCGTCCACATCACGATCTCGCCGAGACCCGTCGAGATCGGGCCCATGCTCGTCCGCGTCCCCGCTGGCAGGGCAGCGTCGGTCGCAGCCAACCGCTCCGCGACCTGCTGGCGCGCGAAATAAATGTCGACGCGATCCGCGAAGACCGCGGTCACTTGGGCGAACCCGTTCCGCGAGAACGAGCGCGTGTACTCGAGCCCCGGGATGCCCGCGAGCGCGGTCTCCAGCGGGAAGGTCACCTGCTTCTCGACCTCGACCGGACTGAGCGCCGCGGCCGTCGCGTTGATCTGCACCTGGCGGTTGGTGATGTCGGGCACCGCGTCGATCGGCAGATCGCGGAGCGCCAGAAGCCCGAGCGCGGCGACCACCGCGACGATGGTCACCACCGCCGCCCGCTGCCGAATGGAGAATCGGAGGATCCGTTCGAGCATGGCGATCCTCAGTGCTCGTGGCCGGCTTCGCCCTTGGCGAGCTCGGCTTTCACGAGAAACGATCCGGCTTCGGCGTAGCGCTCGCCCGGCGCCAGACCCGCGCTGATCGCGACCTTCGTACGTCCGGTGCGCCCGACCGTCACCGCGCGCGGGACGAAGCGCTCGCCTTCGACCACGAAGATGGTCGCCGTATCCTCGAAGCGATGGAGTGCCGTGGTCGGCACGACGACCGGCGCGGCGATCGGCGTGAGAACCGTCACGTTGACGAACAGCCCGGGGCGCCAGGCGCCGGTGGGATTCGGCAGCACCACCCGCGCGCTCGCCGTCCGCGTCGCCTGCTCGACGACTGGTGCGATGTAGGACACCGTCCCTTCGGCCTCGATCGCTCCCGCCGGACCGACGACGCGCACGGGTTGATCGAGGTGCAGATCGGCGAGCGCGCTCTGGTAGACGTGCACGTCGATCCACACCGACGAGAGATCCGCCACGATGAATGCCGGCGTGTCGCGGCCGACGGCTTCACCGGGCACGACGTGGCGGTCGATCACCACGCCGTCGAACGCCGCCTTCAACTCGAACGCCGCCAGCGTCTCGCTCTCGATCACGGCCAAGACCTCGCCGGCACGCACGGGATCGCCGACGCGCTTCCGCACTTCGCGCACCAGGCCGGGGAAGCGCGGCGCGAGATGGGCCAAGCGGTCGGCATTGGCGCGCACCTCGCCCGGCAAGTCGACGCCCAGATCCACCGTTCCGGCTGCCGCCGTCGCGACCTTCACCCCGCGCCGTTCGAAGTCGGCCACGCGGAAGGCCGAGGCATCCTCGCCCTCGTGAGGATCGCCGTGCTCCCCATGGCCGCCGTCGCCGGGACGATCGCCGTCCGCGGTGCGCCCGCCGTGCTCAATGCCATCGGCGTCCTGGACCTGGTCGCCGTGCTCGTGGTGATCACCGTGGTCGTCCGTCGCGCGGGCGCCGCCACCGACGAGCCCCGCCATCGCCGCTGCGACCAGCGCGGCGGTCAGCAGCCGCCGAGGCCGAATCTTCGTGTTCATCATCGCTCTTCTCCCGTGACGACGAGCGTCGGCCCGCCGGTCAGCCGCTCCAGCTCGACGGCCGTCGTGTGGTAGCGCGCCAGCGTTTCCAGCCAGCGCTGCTCGAGCTCCGTGATGGTCCGCTCGGCCTCGAGCACCTCGAGATAGCGCAGGCGCCCCTCGCCATAGCCGCGACGCGTCTCACGCAGCGCCACCCGTGTCCGCGGCAACACCTCGGCCTCGAGCGTGCGCGCTTCCTCGTAGGCGGCGGTCATCTCCTCGTAGTCAGCCCGGAGCGTCGCCGCGGCGCCGAGCTCGGCCGCCCGTTGCTCGGCGCGCATCTTGCCGACGCGGGCGCGCGCCTCGGCGATCGCGTCGCTGTTGCGGTCGAAGAACGGCAGCGGCAGCGCAACCTCCGCGACGAGCGCATGGGTCTCCGCGCTGACGAAGCGCCGCGCGCCGACGCGCACCGTGAGATCCGGGACGCGCCGCGCCTCTTCGAGCGCAACGCCGGCTTCGGTCCGCGCGACCGCATCGGTCCAGCGCGTCAGGTCGGGCGTCGTCGCGAGCCGCGTCCGGAGTGTCGCGAACGAGACCGGTGTGGGTAACGGCGCGAGCGAGCCCGTCAGGCGATCGATCGCGGGCTCGCTGTCACCCCACAACGCGGCGAGCGCGACCCGCGCGGCGCGATTCTCTCGGATCCGTCGCGCCACCACGGCCTCGGCCTCCGCGAGCGCCGCCTCGGCACGCGCGACTTCGATGGCCGAGCCCCCGCCGGCCTCGAGCTGACGCCGGACGGCCTTCAGCGAGTCTCGTCCGAGCGCGCACGTCCGTTCCGCGAGCACGACGCGTTCCTGCGCGAGCAAGCCCGCGACGAACACCGTGAAGGTCCGCGCGGCCGTATCGAGCCGCGCCCGCTCGAGCTCCCGCCCGGCCATGCGGGTGTCGAGCACGGCAACGTCGACCTGGCGCGCGCGCTTCGACCCGAGCTCGATGACCTGCGTCAGGCTGATCGTCGTCTGCGCACTGTCCGCTTGGCTGGTGTCGCCACCGAAGCGGGCGATGTTCTCGACCGCGGTCCCGAGCAGCGGATTCGGCAGGCGTCCTTCCTGCCGGGCGCTTGCCGCCCGCGCCTCCTCCTCGAAGCCGAACGCCGCGAGCGTCGGATCGTGACGCAGCGCCGCACGGACCGCATCGGCGAGCGACACCGATCCGGACGGAAACGGCGGGTCTTCCGCCGCGCCGCCGGCCGTCGTTACACGCAACGAGAACAGCATCACCGCGCCTGCGACCGCGAGCGAACGGCCCATCCTGCCGCGTTGTCGGACCACCATGAGCACACCCCCGAGCCTCGAATCCACGATGCAAGCTCGACGGCGGGCGCACCAACGCCAGGGACCGCCGAGCTCCGCGCAACGAAACGCGGACCGGTTAGACGCGGAGGACGGCGGAACGACTGGCGCCGCGCGCGCGGGGCAGCGCCGCATCGGCGGCCCACGCGGAGCCGAGATGCGGCTCGGCAGGCGCGAGCGCCGCCGGGAGCGCCACGAGCGCGACGGCACCGACGGGGCTCGACGACCGCGGACCGTCCACGATCGGGCGGGCGGCGGCGTAGAGCGGAATGTCGGAGCAACACGAGCGCTCGAACGCGGGTTCGGACCTGGGCAGAACCGTGCCATGCGACGCGCAGCAATCGTCCGTCGTGAGCTCGATCGCCGCGTGGGTCTCCCCGATGCAGAACACGAGCCCGAGCGGCGCGGTCACGGTGAGCGTGACCTGCGTCACCATGGCGAGCGCGGCGAGGATCGTGGCGAGCGGACGGCGCATGTCGAACGGCGGCGACGCTACCACGCACGGCGTGGCCCGAATAGCCGACAACGCTCCCGGCTTGCCGCTCCCGGCCGTCCGTACTAGTCCCCTCGCCTCATGACCGGCGGCGCGCTGCACGGCATCACCGTCCTCGAGCTCGGCGACCACGTCTCGGCTCCGTATTGCGGCAAGCTCTTCGCCGACTACGGCGCCGACGTGCTGAAGCTCGAGCCCCCGAGCGGCGACCCTTCCCGCACGTGGGGTCCGTTCCCGGACGACGTCCCGCACCCGGAGAAGTCCGGCCTCTTCTTCTTCCTCAACACCAACAAGCGCGGCATCACGCTCGACGTCACGACGCCACGCGGGCGGGACCTCGCGCGTGCGCTCGCCGCCAAAGTCGACGTCGTGATCGAGAACCACAAGCCCGGCGCGCTCGCCGGTTGGGGCCTCGACTACGCCACCCTCGCCGCCGCCAACCCGAATCTGGTGATGATCTCGATCACGCCGTTCGGACAGACCGGCCCCTACTCGGAATGGCTCGGCACCGACCTGAACGCGTTTCATCTCTCCGGTGCGAGTAGCCGCTACTGCGGGCGGCCCGGTGAATCCCCGCTCGAGCACGGCACGTTCGCCGCCGATTTCTATGGGGCGGTCGCTGCCGCGACCTGGGGGCTCGCGGCGGTGTATGGCCGCGTGCGCGTCGGCGGCGGTCAGCACGTCGACGTCTCGTGCGCCGAGGCGATCGCAGCGACGTTCGTCGGCGGTCAGAACATCGGCGGCTGCGCCCAGGACGGCCGCTTCGAGCGCCGCACTGGCGTCGGCATGCCGCTCGGTGCACCGGCCACGATCCTGCCCTGCAAGGACGGCCACGTCTGGATGCTCGCGCTCGAGCCCGGGCAATGGAACGGCTTGTCGCGCGTGATGGGGAATCCCGACTGGATGACCGTCGACATCTTCCAGGACATGTACCAACGCGCGCAGAATGCCGACGCGATCTATCCGCTCCTCGTCGAATGGACGATGGAGCACGGCAAGCGTGAGATCATGGATCGCTGCCAGGCTGAAGGCGTGCCTGTGACCGCCGTCTTCACCGTTGCCGAGGCCGCCGAGCATCCTCACCTCGCTGCCCGCGGCTATCTCACCGAAGTCGAGCACCCGGTGCTCGGCCGCATCCGCAACCTCGGCGCGCCGTTCAAGCTCCCCGCGAGCCCGAGCGACCCGACGCGCCCTGCGCCGCTGCTCGGCCAACACAACGCCGAAGTCTACGGCGAGCGCCTCGGCCTCGACACGGACGCGCTCGGCGAGCTGCGCCGCGGCGGCGTCGTCTAGACCCGCCTCACTTGCCGTAGTGGCGGGCGATCACGCGCCTCGCCATCGAGACCGGGCTCAGCGCGGTACTTTCACGGCCGCGAATCGCGAGGCGTCGCAGGCTACTTGCACGCGAACGCCGGCGAACAATCCTCGAGGGCGTTGTCGCGGCCCTTGTTGCCGCCGCCGTCGACAGCCCCATCCGGCGCCTCGATGCCGTTGGTGGCGTTCGCAAATGCGACGTTCTTCGACACGATCGAGCTCGTGGAGACCGTACTGACCCCGGCATCGCCGTTCTGCTGGGACTGGTTGCCGGTGAGCACTGTGGCAACGCAGTCTTGGGCGATGGAGATCCCGTCGTCGCCGTTTGCCGTGGCGACGTTCTTCGCTACGAGGTTGCGGTCCGAATTGACGAGCGCCAGCCCGACGAAGTTGCCGGTTACGGTGTTTCCGGCCACGACGCCGGCGTCCGCGCCCATGATCAGGATGCCCTCGTCGTCGCTCCCCGAGACGCGATTCTTCGTCAACACATTTCCGGTTCCCCCACCCACGTCGAAGGAGATCCCCTTCCGGCCGCTGGCCGCGACCGCGTTTCCGCTGACCGTCGTCCCTGACACTACGCCCTGGAGAGCAATGCCATCGAGGGTATTCGTCACGGTGTTCTTCGACACGACGTTGCGATTGCCGAGTACGGCGATCCCCACGTCACCGTTCGTGACCACGACGCGCGTCACGACGTTGTCGTCACCCTCCACGAGGATCACATTCCCCGAATTGTTGCTGACGAACGATTTCTGGATCTTGGAAAACCTGACGTTGGGCCGGAGCCGGATGCTCGTGACCCCGTTGCGGATCCGCATGTCGCGAATGACGTGCCCCTCGCCGCCACCGTGGATGATGCCGTTCGTGAAGCCTTCGATCGTGCCGTTCTTGACGGTGATGCGATCGAACTCGAGAAGGTTGTCGATGCCATTGTCGGTGGTGCCGCTGATCATGTGGCCGGCGAGATCGATCACGATGTCGTCCGCGCCTACGGTCAGCGCGCTGCCAACGCACGCGAGATCGGCATCCAACTTGACGCTCGTGGTGAGCGTATCGCCGCAGGCAGCCGATGCGGCCATCACCGGCGTTGCTGGCGCCGCCGCGAGCGTGGTGAGGAGTACCGCGAGCAAGGCCACGTGCACCATGAGCCACCTCCTGTGGGCGACCACGGCTAGCACGGGCATCGTTCGAGGTGCCAATCGTCTAGGCATGGGGGGCGATTCTCTAGTAGACCGGCGCGCATGAGCACGCTTCCTCTCGCCGGTATCCGCGTCGCCAACTTCGGCTGGGTCTGGGCCGGTCCCGTCGTCGGCCAGACCCTCGGGTTCCTCGGGGCCGAGGTCTACAAGATCGAGTCGCGCGCCCGCATCGATCTGACCCGCATGCTGCCGCCGTTCGCCGAGGGCGTGCGCGATCCCGACCGCAGCTTGTCGAACCACGCGTGCTGGGCCGGGAACGGCAGCGTGTCGCTCAACTTGAAGCATCCGGAAGGCCGCGCGCTCGCCCGCGAGCTGATCGCGCAATGCGACGTCGTGATCGAAAACTTCGGCCCCGGCGTCATGGAAGGCCTGCAGCTCGCCTGGGACGATCTCCGCGCTGTGAAGCCCAACCTCATCATGTTCTCGATGCCGGCCGCCGGCCTCACCGGACCGCTCAAGGAGATCCGCACCTATGGCCTCAGCCTCACCAGCACGACCGGGCTCGACAGCCTGACGGGCTACATCGACGGCCCGCCGATCCCGGTCGAGAACGCGTTCTCCGATCCCTACAACGGCATCATGGGGGCGTTCGCGATCCTGACGGCGCTGCAGCACCGCGATCGCACCGGCGTCGGCCAGCACATCGACTACTCGCAGCAGGAAGCGGTCATGCAGATGGTCGGGCCGGCGTTCATGGATTACGCGATGAACGGCCGCTCGGCGGGTCCGATCGGGAATCGTCATCCCCGCGAAGCCGCGGCGCCGCACGGCGTCTTCCCGTGCGCCGGCGAGGATCGCTGGATCGCGATTGCGGTCACGTCGGGCGCAATGTGGCAGGCGCTCGTGAAGGCCATGGACTCACCGGCGTGGGCGACATCGGCCGCGCTCGCTTCCTTGGCCGGTAGGCTCGCCGCGCTCGAGACCATCCACGAGCAGATCGCGGCGTGGACCGCCGGCTTCGACGACTACGCCCTCGCCGAACGGCTGCAGGCAGCCGGCGTCGCGGCGACGCCCGTGCTGAACGTCGGCGATCTGCTGCGCGATCGGCACTACCGCGCCCGCGGCACGTTCATCGAGGTCACGCACCCGCTCGGCTTCAAGGAGACCATCTACGGCGCATACGTAAAAACCAGCCGGAGTAAGATCGAGGTCCGCACGGGCCCGCGCATCGGCCAGGACAACGAGAAAGTCTTCAAAGGTCTGCTGGGAATGGATGGGGCGCGCTACCAAGCCCTCGTGGACGCTCAGACGATTTACTAGTCGCGCACGGCCCGGCGCTTGCAGCGTTGGCGGGTCATGTCCGAGGGACCCGAAGTCCGCCGCACTGCCGATCGCCTCGCCGCGGCGCTCCTCGGCCAGACGATCGAGCGCGTCGAGCTGCGACGCCGCCTCCCGCTCGATCCGGACATCCAGGCGCGTCTCGACGGCGCCAAGGTCCGTGCGATCCGCACCTACGGCAAGCACCTCGTGATCGTCTTCAGCGGCGGCGTGTACCTGCACAACCACATGATGATGTGGGGCAAGTGGCGGGTGTATCCGCGGAAGTCCTTCGACCGCGGCGCCTCGAAGCCGCCGCCGCGCGTGCAATGGCGACGGCGCACCGACGACGCGAACAACCGCCGCGTCGGACCGACCGTCACCGACGTGCGCGACGACTCGCGCGTGCGACTGATCCTCGCCACCAAAGATCGCGTCGCCGTCGAGTTCAACGGCCCGCTCCTCCACTTCGGCATGAAGGATCCCACCCGCGCGCACGGGTCGCTGCTGCGGATTGGACCCGACGGGCTCGCCGCGCGTTTCGGCGTCGGCGAGGCGCGGAAACGTCTCCGCGAGCGCGGCACCAAGACTCTCGCCGATCTCCTCCTCGATCAATCGTTCGTCGCCGGCGTCGGCAACAAGTACAAGGCCGAAATCCTGTTCGTGCAGGGTCTCTATCCGTTCCAACGCGTCCGCGACCTGACCCCGGCGATCGAGAAGAAGCTGCTGGCGGAAATTCCCCGCACGCTCAAGTACGGCTACGTGCACGGCGGCCGGACGCGTCCCGTCGCGAAAGGCGAAGCCGCGAACCGCTGGGACCTGAAGCACTGGGTCTTCCGCCGCGGGGGCCGACCCTGCTGGCGGTGCGGTACGCGCATCCTCACCGACCGAAAGCAGAGCGCGCGCGTGACGTTCTTCTGTCCGAGCTGTCAGCCTCTGCCGATCGCGGCGGCGGTCGTCATCTCGAAGCCGCGTGTCGCGCCGCGCGCGGTCACGTCCCGTCGTGCCGCTCCGACGACCTCCCGTGATCGTGCACCGAAATTGCCCGCGCGCCGCGCTCTGCGCTCGTGATCTGCCCCCGGGTCCGTCGGACGAACGTCACGATGAACGGCGCCCCCGTCATCACCCCGATCGCGCCCATCCACCAGAGATCCCGGAACGTCGCCAGCAAGACCGGACCGCTCCAATCCTCCTCAGGACCCACACCGATCAGCTCGCAACTCGCAGCGATCGCGTTGACTGTGGCGTGCGCCGCGATCGGTACCAGCAGCGATCCGGTGTCGAGATACAAGAGCGCGAGGACCAGGCCCGTGAGGGTAGCGCCTGGCGCGCTCGGTCCGTGCAGGAGGCCGAAAATCAGCGACGTCGTGATCACTCCCGCCCCGACGCCCCAGCGACGGCTCACCTTCGGCAACAACCAGCCGCGGAAAATGGCCTCCTCAACGATCGGCGTCACGACGACCAGCGACACCAGCAGCAATCCATTCGCGAACGGGGAACGATCGGCGAGATACCACGCCTCTTCCGAGAAGGATTCGAAAACGGCCGACGTCACGAGCTCCGGGGCCAGATACGACAGGGGCAGGTAGACCACCCAGAGCAGTCCAAGGTCGAGCAGCATCAGGGGCAACATCAACAGTACCGCGCGCCCCACGTCGCCGCCCCGTGGCCAGTCACCGACGCGCACATCGATCCACGCGAACACCGCACACACGACCGCAACTTCGAACGAGAGCACGAGACTCCCGGTCAGGAGCACCCACGCAGTGGTGGCGAGCGCGACCAACGCCACGGTCGCGTAGCGCCGCGTCATGCCGACACGAGGCTACGTCCCCTGGCGCTCACGCGTCGCGAAAGGTCGCGATCACCGGCCCGTGGTCGCTCGTCCCGAACTCGCGCTGCACCACGCACGACTCGGCGCGCTCGGCGAGCTCCGTCGACGCCAGCACGTAGTCGATGCGCCAGCCGATGTTCCGCGCCTTCATGCCGCGCCAGGGCGCCCACCACGTGAAGAGCTCGTCGTTGCCGGGGTCGAGGGCGCGGCCGACGTCGACGACGCCCCGACCGCACATGTTCTCGAGGAGCGCGCGCTCCTCGGGCTTCTGCCCCATGACGCCGGCCTTGCGCTCCTTCGGATGGACGTCGCGGTCGGTGCGGGCGACGTTCAGGTCGCCGCAGAGCACGAGCCGACGGCCGGTCGCGTGCACGCTGGTGACGTAGTGCTCGAGCGCGGTCAGGAACGTGATCTTGGCCTGATAGTCCTTGCCGCCGTTCGGGACGTACACCGAGGCCAGGACGAGATCGCCGACGACGGCCTGGACGACGCGCGTCTCGTGATCAAATTCGGGATGACTGAACGCGGGCTCCTCCGGGAAGCGCGTCTTCGCGAGGTGCAGTCCGACGCCCGAGTAGCCGCCGGCACCGTGCCAGTAGCACCAGTAGCCTCCGAGATTGCAGAGGGTCGCGGGCACCTGGTCGGGGCGCGCCTTGATCTCCTGCAAGCACACCACATCCGGCTGCTCCCGCGCCACCCATTCCACCATCTGCGCCTCACGGGCGCGGATGCCGTTCACGTTCCAGGTCGCGATTTTCATGCTCGTATCGTCACCCCGTCACCGCCGCGAGCGCGTCCTTGCTGATACGCTGGCGGGTGATCCAGTAGTCACGCCACGGGTCGGTCTTCAAGCGCTTCAGCCGCGCGCGCAGGTTCGCGACCGTGAACACGTCCGGCTTGAGCTTCGGCCCGAGCTCTTCCCACGCAATCGGCACCGCGACCGGCGCGCCTGCGCGGGCGCGCGTCGAGAATGCGGCGATCGCCGTGCTGCCGCGGTGATTGCGGTAGTAGTCGAGCAAGATCTTCTTCTCGCGGCCCTTCTTCGGCATCGCGGTCGTGTAGCTCGTGGGATGCTGGCGAACGATGAAGTCGGAGACGCCGCGCGCGAAGTCGAGGCAGGTTTCCCAGTCGTGATCGGGGACGAACGGCACCACCACGTGCAGCCCTTTTCCGCCCGTGGTCTTCACGAAGCTCGCGAGCCCGAGCGTCTCGAACGCGATGCGCACGAGCTTCGCGGCCTCCAGCACCGCGGGCCACGTCACCTCCGGGCCGGGATCGAGATCGATGATGACGCGATCGGGTCGCTCCAGATCGTCGGCGCAGCTGTTCCAGGTGTGGATCTCGAGGATGCTCATCTGCACGAGCGCCATCACGCCCGGCATCCCTTCGGCGACGACGTACTCGCGGGTCTCGTCCTTCTCGCGAATGGGGATCCGGCGCAGCACCTTGGCGTCGGCGGTGGTCGCGTGCTTCACGTAGAAGCAGCTGCCGAGCCCCGTCGGGCAGCGCACCAGACTGAGCGGCCGGCCGACGATGTGCGGCAGGAGCCATTCGCCGATGTCCTCGTAGAACCGCGCGAGGTCGAGCTTGGTGAGCCCGCTCTCGGGATAGAGCACGCGTTCGGGGTGCGTCAGGCGAACACCCGCGATGGCGATCGTCCCTTTCGGCGTCGTGACTTTGGGCGTGGTCGCGGGCACCACGCCGCGCGTCCGCCGCGGCGGCGTCTTCGGCTCCTCTGGGGATTCGGGCGTGGCGGCGTCGGGCCGCTCGCGCACGACCTCGCGCGCCGGCTTGTCCTCGCGGATGCCCTGAAACGACGACTGCCGGAGGCGGCCGTCGTCGGTCCATTCGGAGAACGTCACCTCGGCGACCAGCGTCGGCTCGACCCAATGCGCACCCCAGCGCCGCGCCTCTTTCGGCGGGTCGGCAAACGGCGCCGTCTTCCGCGCCAGCGTGTCGAGTCGGGTGCGGAGCTGGTCGGCGCTCCTCTGGGTGAAGCCCGTCCCGGTTTTCCCCGCGAAGCGGAGCGCCCCCGCGTCGTCGTAGACCCCGAGGAGCAGCGCCCCGATCCCGCTCCGCGCGCCCGCGGGATCGGTGAAACCGCCGATCACGAGCTCTTGCCGTTGCAGGCACTTGCTCTTCACCCACCCGCCGCGTCGGCCGGGCTCATACGGACGGTCGCGGCGTTTCGAAATGATGCCCTCGAGGCCGCGCTCGCTCGCGACCCCGAAGAAGCGCCGGCCGCCACCGATGACGTGCGCGGAGTAGCGCACCAAGCTCGTCGGGGGCAGCGGCCGCAGCAACGCGGCCAGCCGTTCCTTCCTCTGCTCGAGCGGGCGCTGGCTCAAATCCTCGCCGTTCAGGTGCAGCAGGTCGAACACGAAATAGACGAGCTCCGCCTTGCCGCCGGAGAACCAGCGCTGCAACGCCTGGAAGCTCGTGCGGCCGTCCGGCAGGACGGCCGCCACCTCACCGTCGAAGAACGCCTGCTTGACCGGTAACGCCGCCACGGCGTCCCGCACCTCGGGGAAGCTCGTCGTCCAGTCGTTGCCGGCACGCGTGAGGAGGGTGACCTCCCCATGATCGACCCGCGCGCCGATCCGGTAGCCGTCGAACTTGATCTCGTGCAGCCAGTCGTCCGAATCGGGCGCGATCTTCACGAGGCTCGCGAGCTGGGGCTCGAAGCGAGACGGGACGGCGACGGTCGCACGGCGGGCGGGCATCGGTCGCCGCAGGGTAACGACCGCGACGGTCGGATGCCACCGCTGTCCCTTGTCGTCCGCCGTCGCGCTCCGCTACAGCAAGCGCCCATGACGACGACCGCCGCTGGCCGCGCCTTCCACGCCCTCCTCGATACCCTCCGCGACGCCGACCAGACGTTCCTCACGGGACCGCGCGCCGACATGGACGCGCTCGGTGTCGCCGAGGGCTACCGCCACCTGACGCATGTGCTCGGCTACGCCTTGGACCTCTACCTCGAAGGGGATTCGGAGCGGCCGGTGTTCACACCGCTCGCGTCGCCGACCCAGAAGATGCTCGGCGACAACGTCGATTCGCTCTACCACTTCGCGCCACTGCGCGGCGATCGCCGCTATCGCATCCGGGGCACGCGCGGGAACGAGGTGTATCTCGCCTTCTGCGTGTACGGCGGCAAGCCCGACGGCGCCTGGTCGGAGCGCGTCGTCGCGAATCTCTCGCAACGCGACCTCGCCTGCGCCAGCGACGGGAGCTTCGAGATCGAGCTCGCAGCGGAGCCGCCGCCGAACGGCACGAGCATCACGCTCGCACCCGACACCGTCTGCGTGATCGTGCGCCAATACTTCGTCGACCGAGGCAATCTGCGCCCGGCGCAGTTCACCATCACGGCGGTCGATCCCGTGCCTGCCCCCGCGCCGCTCGACGACGCCACCCTCGCGCGCCGTCTCGGGGCCGTCGCGACGTTCGTGCGCGAGACGATCCAGTTCGCCCCGCTCCCGTCCGGCCTGCCCCCGAACCTGCTCGGCCCGGCCATGCCATGGAATCCGAACGTGCCGGGCTGGGGTACGCCCGACAACGTGTACTCGCTCGGGCTCTTTCGCCTCGAGCCCGACGAGGCGCTCGTGATCGAGGGTCGGTCGCCGCAGTGCGTGTACTTCGGGGCCCAGCTCTGGAACCGCTACATGCAGTCGCTCGACTATCGCTACCACCGCGTCTCGCTGAACCACGCCGAGATCGTCTTCGAGGCCGACGGGTCGTTCCGTCTGGTGGTCGCGCAGCGTGATCCGGGCATGCCGAACTGGCTCGACACGGCCGGCCACCGTGAGGGCGTCGTCTTCTGCCGCTGGCTGCAATCCGACCCGCTGCCGGAACAGCCGACGTCGCGGGTCGTCACGCTCGCTCGACCCTGAACCCAGGATGGCACGGGCTCACTACCCGCCCTGTGCGAGCCGGCCTTCCGGCTCGGCTCCCTCGTCGACGGCCGTCAGTGACCAGTGCGCGCGGATCGAAGCCGACGCCATCGTCGTAGCGTCCCCCGGCGCGCAAGAGGAACGACCTGTACGGAGAAGCGCGGGATCGTCAGGTGGCCTCGGACGCCACCTGATACCGTTCGGCGTACTCGCGATAGCGCGCACGCTCCTCGCCGACCTCGAGACCGGCGTCCGCGAGGGTGTAACGATGAGCGCCGTGCTTGTCTTTCGGATTGGCCGCGAGGAAGCGCCGCATCCGACCCTCCGCGTCGGGGGTCAGCTCGAGATCGAAGTGCGTGTAGATACGCCGCACCATCCCGATCTCGTCCCGAATGAATTCCTGGAAGTGCATGTCGAAGACGGGAACGGCGTCGGCCGGCCGCGCGGCGCGAACCCGCATCGCGTGATGCAGCCCTGCCGCCAGGCGTTCCGTCCACTCGCGGCCGATCGCGATCCGATCGATCGCGTCGCTCGACATGGAGCGTAGGAGCGCCACCAGGCTCGCCAACGAGGCGATCACGCGCAGCGGATCGCGATGGGTCTGCACGATGCGCGCGTCGGGATACTCCGCGAGCAGCGCGTCGAGGGTCCAGAGGTGGCCCGGCGACTTCAGCACCCAGCGCTCCGCCGGACAGTGCCACTGCAGATACTGGAGCTGCCGGCGGTGCGACGCGTACACCCAGCCGAGTTCGTGGCGGTCCAGCCACGCTTGATAGGTCGGCAGCGTGTGGGTCGTCGTGAACACCATGCTCGCGAAGTCGTGAGCCGTCATCGCGACGCACTCCTGCGGCAGCTGCGAGCCCATCGGGTGCATCGACTTGAAGTTCGGGATCAGCCGGTCGACCCCGCTCAGATGCTTCTCGACCGCCGCGATACGCGGATCGGTCTCGTAGGTGGCGCGCTCGGGCGCCGGATGGACGTGCATCACCTCCCAGGTCATCGGCACGCGATTGGCCGGATCTTGCGCCAGGAGCTGGTGCAGGATGGTAGTGCCGGTGCGCGGCAGGCCGACGATGACGAGCGGCCGTGCGATCCGGCCCGCGGCGATCTCGGGGTGCCGCCTCCGCGCGTCGACCATGGAGAGCCGGTTTTCGAGCAGTCGGATCAGATCGCTCCGGACGATCACCCGGCCGAGTATGGTCAGTGCCGCCTCGCGCTCCAGGCCGTCGAGCAGCACGCCCAACGGGGCGCGAAACTGGTCGTCACCGAAGTCGTCGAGCCCGGTCCGACGGCTGGCACGGGCGAGCAACGACTCCTCGTCGAGGTCGAGCAGCGGCAGACCGAGCCCCCGCAGCGCGCCACCCACGCCGTTCAACAGCCGCAGCGCAAAAGGTCGGGCAGGCGCGGACGCGGTCATCGGCCGCACACTCGACCACACTAGTCGGGGCGAATCTACAACTCGACGATCGCCGTGAAGCCGCCGAAGAACATCCGCTTCGCGTCGAACGGCAGCGCGGACGGGTCCATGCCCGCGGTGATGCGCGGGTCGGCCATCACCTTGGCGTTGATCCGGTCACGATCGCGCTTCGATTTGTAGGTGATCCACGCGAAGACCACCGTCTCGTTGGGCTTGAGCTTCACGCTTTGCGGGAACGAGGTGACCTTGCCGGGCTTCACGTCATCCGCGACGCACTCCACGTATTCGAGCGCGCCGTACTCTTTCCAGACCTTGCCGGCCTTCCGCGACATCGCCCGGTAGGCGGCGACGCTCTTCTTCGGCACGGGAACCACGAATCCATCGACGTAACGAGCCATCCACGAACCTCCTCGGGGCACCGTCCGGTGCCGGTGTTTCCCTACCGTCGAACGAGGAGCGAGGGAATCGACAGCGGCGCGATCGTTCTGTCCGGCCTTCACCCGTCCGAGCGCGCATGTTACGGACCCGGCCATGCCCGCCCTCACGCTGTCCTGCGCCTTCGCCACGTCGGAAGAGACTCCCGAGCACGCCCGCATCGCCGAGGATCTCGGCTACACGCGCGCGTGGTTCTACGATTCGCCCGCGCTCTATCCCGACGTCTGGGTGCAGCTCTGTCGCGCCGCCGAGCGCACGAGCACGATCGGCCTCGGCCCCGGCGTGCTGGTGCCGAGTCTCCGCCATCCGATGGTGAACGCCGCCGCCATCGCCACGCTCGCGGGCATCGCCGGTGCCGAGCGCGTCGCCGTCGCCATCGGGTCGGGGTTCACCGGACGCTTCACGCTCGGACAGCGCCCGATGAAATGGAGCGACGTCACGCGCTACGTGCGCACGCTCCGTGCCCTGCTCCGCGGCGAGCAAACCGAGTGGGACGGCGCCGTGCTCCAGATGTTGCAGCCCGCCGGCTACGGCGCTCCCCGGCCGCTCGCCATCCCGATCATCATCGCCGCCGCCGGACCGAAGGGCATCGCCGCCGCGCACGAGCTCGGCGACGGGGTCTTCGCGGCACCGATGCCGATCCCCGGCTTCCCCTGGAGTATCGCCCTCACCTTCGGAACCGTCCTCGCCGACGGCGAGGCACCGGACAGTCCGCGCGTGCTCGCCGCCGCCGGTCACGCCGCGCCGGTCATGTTCCATTGGGCGCTCGAGAATCGCCGCCTCGACGTCGTCCCGAACGGCGAGGCTTGGGCCGCGGCCTACGCCGACGTCCCCGCGAACGCGCGCCACCTGGCACTCCATGACCGCCACCTGATCGCGATGAACGAGCGCGATCGGCCCTTCGTCACGGGTGAGCTGATGCTCCAGAACGGGTTGGCGCTCAGCGCCGCAGGGTGGCGCGAGCGCATCGGGATCTTGCAGGGGATGGGCGCGACGGAGATCGCGTACCAACCCGGCGGGCCGGACGTCGCCGGAGAGTTGGAGCGGTTCGCGGCGGCAGTGCGCGGGTAGCGCCCGCCGACGGCAAACCGCTTACCGTCCCGTGAACTGCGGCGGCCGCTTTTCGGCGAACGCCTTCGGACCTTCCGCGGCGTCGGCCGAGGCAAACACCCGCGCGCCGAGCGCTTTCTCCAGCACGAAACCCGACTCGAGGCCGAGCGCGCGGACCGCGATCTCCTTCGCGGTCTTCACCGCGAGCGGGCCGTTCTTGCAGATCGTCTCGGCCCACTTGATGGCGGTCGGGAGGACGTCGGCGGCCGGGACGACGGCGTTCACCAGGCCGATGTCGTAGGCGCGCTTGGCGTCGATGGGCCGTCCCATGAGCAACAGCTCCATGGCGACCGCCCACGGAATCTGCCGCGGCAAGCGAATGTGCGAGCCGCCGGTCGGGATGATGCCCCAGCGCACCTCGCCGAGACCAAACGTCGCATGCTCGGCGGCGATGCGGAGGTCAGTGCCCTGCAGGAACTCGAGGCCGCCGGCGATGCAGTAGCCGTTCACCGCCGCGATGATCGGCTTGAAGACGTCCGAAAACGGCCGCTTGGTGTGATCCTCGTACCCGAGCTCGTCACCGTCGGCCATCGCCGGGATTGCTTCCTTCAGATCCATGCCGGCGCAAAACGACTTCTCCCCGGCCGCCGTCAGGATCGCGACCCAGCACTCCGGATCGGCGTTGAAGTCGGCGAATGCCGCGTCCATGCCGCGCAACATGTCGGCGGTGAACGCGTTCATCGCGTCGGGACGATTGATCGTCACGATCGCGATGCGGCCGCGCTTCTCGTACTGCATCGTCGGCGGCAGCGCCGGGGGGGTCTTCGGCTTCATCGAGTCGGGATCCTTTCAGGAAGCAGATCGGTGAAACCGTCGCAATGGCCTAAAGCCGAGGGATGCGCAACATCTGCCCCGGATAGATCTTGTCCGGATGCTTCAGCATCGGCTTGTTGGCTTCGAAGATCGTCATGTACTTGTTCGGGTCTCCGTAGTGCATCTTCGAAATCTTCGAGAGGTTGTCGCCCTTCACCACCGTGTAGAACTCGGCTTCGGGCTCGACGGTCTCGACGATGATTTCTTCTTCGACGTGCTCGACGCCTTCGACGTTGCCGCAGCAGAGCACGACCTTCTCTTTCGATTCTTGATCCGGAATGCTGCCCGCCACCTTCACCGTGCCGCTCGCACCGTCGAACGTGACCGTGAGCCCGATGGCCGGAAGATTCTGTGCCTTGATGTAGCCGAGAATCGCGTCGGCCGCCGCGCGATTGGCCGCGGCTGGATCCGGCGCCGCGCTCGCAGGAGCGCCCGGTGCGGCCGCGTGCGCTTCGCGCTTTCCGAAGAGCTTTTCGCCCGCCTCTTTGATGAACGTCAGCAAACCCATCCGTCGGTCCTCCTTGTATACGGGGTGTGTCGCAATCGAGCGTGACGCTGGTCGCTCGCGGGCCAGTAGTCAAGACGTCGGGGCATCCTTGACCCCATCGCGTCCCGGCTGTAGCGCGTGAGCTCGACCGAAGCGAACGTCGTCAACTGTCGCGTGAGCGACCTCAGGAGGACACGATGCGGGTCAACCAGGCAGCACGCAGGGTCGTCATCGCCACGGCCGTGGCAGTGGCCGTCGCAGGAGCCGGCTGCAGCCGCGACCACAGCGCGGAAGAGGCCGGCAAGAAGGTCGACGACGCCATGCAAAAGGCAAAGGCCGCGACCGCCGAGGCCGGGAGCAAGGCCGCGGACGCCGCCGCCGCCGCCGGCGCCAAGATGAAGGACGCGGCCCAAGACGCCGCCGAGCTCTCGAAAGACGCGGCCGACCGCGCCGCTGCCGCCGCCAAGGACGGCGCCGATGCGGCCAAGGCCGCCAGCGCCGCGGCCGCCAACGAAGCGGCAGAGACTGCGGCCAAGGCCAAAGCCGCCGCGGGCAGCGCGGTGGAGGCCGCCAAGGCCGCCGCGCGGGCGGCGGTCGCGACGGTGACGCCAGCGCCCTGACGACACGGACGCGGCGCGGGCTGCATGGTCCGCGCCGCCGCCGTCATGCGCGTGTGAACCGCGGCAAGGTGATCTCCGGCGTGACCGCGTCGAAGACCACCGTGACGGGCATGTCGATCGCGAGCAAGTCCGGGGCGCAGTCGACCAGCTGACTGACGACGCGGACGCCCTCCTCCATCTCGACCACGACCGGCGCATACGGCGCGTCGCCCGCGAAGCCGGGATGCATCGCACGGACGGCCACCGTCCACGTGAACACCCGGCCGCGTCCGCTCGAGCGCTGCCACGACCAGACGGCAGCGCCGCATTGCGCGCAGAGCTCGCGCGGCACGTGGCGCCAGGCGTGACAGGAGTCGCAGCGTTGGAACCGCAGCTCGCCCTGACGGCACCAGTCGTAGAACTGCTGCGTCAGGCCCTGCATGGCCGGGAGCGGTCGCGGAGTGATCGGCGGTGCCACTGGAGTCTTTGCGGATGCGTCGCTCATCGTGATCGTCCTTCTCAGCGCCGGAGGATGGCGATGCTGCCGTCGCCGAAGTCGCCCCAGCCCGTCACGACACCGATCTCGGCGTCCTCCACCTGACGCTCGCCGGCGTCGCCGCGCAGCTGCCGCACCGCTTCGACGATGTGACTCATGCCGAGCACATGCGCGTCCGAGAGCAGACCGCCGTGGGTGTTCACCGGTAGCACACCGCCGAGCTCGATGGCGCCGTGCTCGACGAACGACCCGCCCTCACCCCGTCCGCAAAACCCGGTCTCTTCGAGCTGCTGCAGCACCTCGAACGTGAAGCAGTCGTAAATCTCCGCGAAGTCGACGTCCGCGGGCGTGATGTCCGCCATCTGGAACGCCCGCGGCGCGGCGATCGTGAGCCCGGTCTCGAAGAGATCGGCGCGGTTGGTGATCTCGTCGGCGGGATACGGCTGCGCGGCCGCAACGCCCATGATGGAGACGGGCCGGCGGCGCAGATCGCGTGCCCGTTCGGTCGTGGTCACGACCACCGCCGCCGCGCCGTCGGTCTCGAGACAGCAGTCGAAGAGCCGATACGGGTCCGTGATCATCGGCGACGCGAGATAGGCGTCGAGCGTGAGCGGCTTGTCGCGCATCACCGCGCCCGGATTCAGCTGCGCGTGCTTCCGCATCGCGACCGCGATCGCACCGAGCTGCTCCGGGGTCGTCCCGAACTCGTGCATGTGACGGCGCGCGATCAGCGCGTACCATTGCGGCGGCGCCGTCAGGCCGTACGGCATGTAGTAGTCGCGCGCGATCGCGCCGCCCGGGAGCGAGGACACGTCCATGGCGATGGTCTCGCGCGCCCGCCGACCCGAGTAGCCGTTCCAGCCGGCGGGCAGCAGGACGTAGTCCGCGATACCCGCCACCACCACCGCCGCCGCGTGCTGCAGCGACGCGACGGGTGCCGCGCCGCCCATGTGGACCGTCGCCGCGAAGCGCAGGCTGGCGATCCCGAGATTGGCCGCCATCTCCTCGGCGCTGCCGAGGTTCGGGAACGGCATCACGCCGTCGATCTGGCGTGGCGTGAGGCCGGCGTCGTCCAGCGCGCGGAGGGAGGCTTGCAGTTGAATCCCGAGCTGACTGAGGCCCGATCCCGGCGCGCGGCAATAGGCGGTCTCCCCGATTCCAACGATGCAGGCGCGGTCTTTCAGCCTCGACATGGCGTCGGCACATAGCCGATCGCCCCCGACCGTGCCACCGCGTCAGCCCGCGGATACGGTCTCAGTTCGAAGCTCGCGGCAGCGGGCGATTGGTGGCCGCGGTCTGATCGGTGGCAGCCGGCGGGCGGGTCGGGGATGGCTCCTACGGTCGCGCGGTCTCTGACACCCAGCGCATACAACCTGCCGCTGCCACCATGACCGGCGCACACGCGAGCTGGCGCTCCCCGGAGCCATCCCCGACCCGCCCGCCGGCTGCATCATCACTCACTCTCATGGAGACTTCGGTTCCCGGGCGCGTCGGCGCGTCCGAGCGTCCTCGTTGTGATGCCTCGCAGGTGGGTGGTCAGGTGTGCTCCGGGGAGCCGCAGCTCGCGTGTGCGTCGGCCATGGAGGCACCGGCAGGTTGTAAGCTGGGTGGCGCGAACCCGGCGACCGTAGGAGCACACCCTGACCCACCCACCGGCGACACCACTCAACATAGACAGAGGCCGCACGAACAGACTGAGGCATGCGTCAGCCCGCGAGCAGCTTCCCGAGCGCCACCATGCTGACCGGCTTCACGAGATGCACGTCGAAGCCCGCCGCCAGCGCGCGTGCGCGATCTTCGGGTAAACCGTAGCCCGTGAGCGCCACGAGCTTCATGTGTGCGCCACCCACCTCCGCCGCGCGAATGCGACGCGCGACCTCGTAGCCGTCGATGCCCGGGAGCCCGACGTCGACGAGCGCGATGTCCGGTCGTGACGCAAGCGCGCTCGCGAGCCCCGATACGCCGTCGGCTGCCGCACGGACATGGTGGCCCCCGAGCTCGAGCAGCTCGCAGAGCGCCATGCGCGCGTCGTCGTTGTCCTCGACGACGAGCACGTTCCGCCCCGAGGCGGCCGCATCCGCGACCACTGCGGGTGCGGCCGCCTCGGGCGGCGTCGGCAATGCCGGGATTCGGACGGTGAGCTCGCTGCCCTGCCCCGCGCCGACACTGAAAACCGCCGCGCTCCCACCGTGCAGCTCGGCCAGCCGCTGGACCAGCGTGAGGCCGATGCCGAGGCCACCGGACGCGCGATCGAGCGGGCGGTCGCCCTGCACGAAGAGCTCGAACACGCGCGTCGCGAGATCCGGCGCGATCCCGACGCCGTCGTCGCTGACCCGCAAGAACGCGGCGTCCCCCTCGCGACCGACCGCCACGGTGATCGTCCCGCCGGCCGCGGTGTACTTCACGGCGTTGCCCACCAGGTTCACGAGGATCTGCTCGATGCGAACCGGATCGCCGTCGATCCAAACCGGCTGGAGCTCACACACGACCCGATGACGTCCGACGTCGGCCGTCGTGAGCGCGCGCGCCACGATCTCGGCGAGATCGATCGGCTGCCGGTTCAGCACGATCTTGCCGGTGATGACGCGGCCGGCCTCCAGCAGGTCGTCCGTCAAGTGCGCCAGGTGCGCCGTCTGGCGCGCGATGATCCGGCGCGCCCGGGCCGCGGCCTCCGGCGCCACGTCGGCGTGATCGAGCACCGCCACCGCGTTCGCGACCGCGCCGAGCGGATTCCGGAGCTCGTGGCCGAGCATCGCGAGGAACTCGTCCTTGGCGCGATTGGCCGACTCGGCCGCAGCGCGGGCCTGCTGCTCGCGGCCCAAGAGGGCGTCGCGCTCCCGCTCGCCGCGGGCGCGCTCCTCCGCCGCATCCGCGAGCGCATCGCCAACCCGCGCGATTTCCGCGATCTCCGTCACGGGCCGCTCGAGCGCCTCGCGGCGTCCCAGCGCGGCGGCCGCGGCACCGAGGGCTCCGATCGGTCCGGTGATGCTGCGCGCGATGCGCGACGCCGCCACGATACCGATCGCGAGCGACACCAACATGCCACCGCCGAACATCAGGGCGGCCCTCAGCATCGCGCCGTTCACGAAACCCACCGGGATCCCGGTCGCCACCGTCCAGTGGAGATTCTTGACGCGGCTATACGCGGTATAGATGTGGTCGCCCTCCACGGCCGTCGTCAGACCCCACCCTTCCTCGGCGGGCTGCGCCATCAGCGCCACGACCGACGGCGCCCCGGGCTTCCCGAGGTTCTCCTCGTGCGCCCGTGATCGGGCGACGCGTTGGCCGGCCGTATCGAAAATCGAGATTACCCAGTCGGCCGGCACACCCTGTCGCTGCAGAATCTCGAGAATCGCCGTCGGGTCGACCAGCGCGATCGCGACGAAGCGCAGCACGCCGTCGCGTACGACCGGCACACGCACGCTGAAATCCAAGGGCGCGCCTTCGGCCTCGCCGGCGCCGACCCGGGCCAGATCGCCGATGACGGGTCGCACGGTTGCCCGTACCGTCGCGAGACTCGCCCGCTCCGCCAGTGGCGGAATCGCGGCGCCGACCGAGAATCCGGTGTGCAAGCGCGGTGTCCCATCGGGATCCACCAGGACGATCGCCCGCCAGTGCGGCTGCGTCGCCACGACGCGGGTCACGCGGCGGTAGAACTCGGGCAGGTCGCCGCTGTCGAGTGTCGGCGACGTGACAACGGCTTCCATCACCGAAATCGACCGTCCGAGCTCGGCCTCAACGGCCGTCGCGAGCGCCCGGGTCAGCTCGATCCCGGCCCGGCCCGCCTCGTCGCGCTGGTGATCGACGAGCGCATACAGGCCGAAGCCGGCGATCGCCGCGGCCGGCACGAGCGCCGCCGCCGTCAAAAGGAAAAGTCTACGTCGAAGGGGAACCATGTCGCCTCTGGCTCACCGGCTACTAGGGGACCGCCTCATGCGGACACGGTAATCCGTTCCATGGCGAACGCGAAGGCCGCGATCGTGCGCGCGATGTCGTCCTCGTCGTGCACGGTCGAGAGGAACAGCTTCTCGTGGGCCTTGACCACGCCGGCCTCGAGCAGCCGATTGGTGAATGCCGCCGCGCGCGCGCGATCGGCCGCGAGCGCGGTCCGATGATCGACGACCGGCGTCGCGCTGAACCAGGGTTGAAAAACGGCCGGCTCCCCCTGCACGTGACAGGCAACCCCCGCCTCGTCCGCGGAGCGCTGCAGCGCCGTCATGAGGCGAGTGCCGGTGGTCGCGAGCCGATCGTAGACGCCGGGCCGGCGCAGCTCGGCGATGGAGGCGAGCGCCGCCGCGGCCGCAATCGGGTTGCCGCTGTACGTGCCCGTCAGCAGCACCCCGTCGCCGTGCTCGCGCCGCTCGGGATCGGCGAGCGCGAGCACGTCGTGCCGTCCGCAGACGACGCCGAGCGGCAGTCCACCCGAGATGCTCTTCCCGAGCGCGCAGAGATCCGGCGTCACGCCGTAGTGGGCCTGCGCGCCACCGAGACCGAACCGAAAGCCCGTGACGACCTCGTCGAAAACGAGGAGAATCCCATAGTGCTCGGTGATGCGCCGCAGCTCGGCCAGGAAGCCGGGTGCCGGCGGAATCGTGCGCTGCAGGGGCTCCACGATCACGGCGGCGAGCGCGTCGTGGTGACGCTCGATGATGGCGACCGTCGTGGCGACGTCGTTGAACGGCGCGACCAGCACTTCGGCCGGCACGCTCGCCGGAATGCCGCGCGAGCTCGGAACCGCGCCGGGAAACGGCGCGGGCGCCTGCGTCCATTGCGTGCTCATGAGCGCGTGGTCGCTCATGCCGTGGTAGCCGCCCTCGAACTTGAGGATCGTGTCGCGGCGCCGGTACGCACGCGCCAGCCGCAGCGCAAAAAACGTCGCCTCGGAGCCGGTACTGTGGAACGTGACGGCTTCCGCGCACGGCACGAGCTCGACGAGCGCCTCCGCGAGCCTGATCGCCGGCTCGTTCACCAGGAGATAGCTCGTGCCGCGCTCGAGCTGCGCCTGGACTGCCGCCACCACGGCGGGATGCGCGTGGCCGAGCAGCAGCGGCCCGGAGCCGAGCAGATAGTCGACGTATTCGTTGCCGCTGCAATCGGTGAGGCGCGCGCCGCGCGCATGGTCGACCACCATCGCGTACTCGGCGAGCGCCGACGGGTTCCGGACGCCGCTCGGCAGGATCCGGCGGGCCGAGGCGAGCAGCGCGGCCTCGCGCGCACTCCGCGGCCGACGCGGTGGCGGCAGCGGCGCGCTCACGCGGGCTCCGGCCGGAGGTCGAAGTGCCGCATGTAGCCGGCGAATCGGTCGAGGACGACGGCGCGAGGAAGGCCGAGATCGGCGCTCGCGCGGCGCGGCTTCGCATGCGCCCCGTCGGGATCGCCGCCCTGCCAGGCGCGCATGCGGCCCTCGGCCTCGGCCGAAAGCGTGAGACCGAAGCGCGCGTAGATGCCGCGCACGGACGCGATGGGATCGGCGACGAACTCGCGGAAGAACACGTCGTGGAACTGGGCCGGGTCGTACCGCGCGCGGACGGTGATGGCCCGGTCGGCCCCGGCGGCCCACACCTCGAGCTGCTCGCGCGCGATCGCCGCGCGGTCGATGTCGCGCTCGAAGATGGCGCGGAAGCCCGCGATCAGCTCGACGTACGACGCCATCACTTGCGCCGGGTCACGGTGGGTCTGCACCACACACGCGTCCGGGTAGACCGCGAGCAACGCGGCCAGGTGTTTCACGTGCACGGGGTACTTCAGCACCCAGCGACGCGGATCGTCGCCGGCGAGCAGCCCCACCAGGCGACGGTGGCGGCGATACGCGTCGACGTGCGCCCCGCCCTCGTACCACGCCGTGTACGACGGCACAGTTGCGTTCACCTCGAACGAGTCGTCGGTGAAGCTCTGCGCCAGGAAATGGCGGCACTCCTCCGCGAGGTCCGGCATCATGAGATGAATCTTCCTGAGGCCGGGATTGAACTGGTACATCGCCTCGATCTCGGCGGCCGCGGCCTGGAAGTCGGGCTCGCGCTCCCACGTCGCGCGCGGCGGGCGTGGCCGCGGGCGTGCCGCCAGCCAATACTCGATCACCTGCAGCGACGGATCCTGCGCCAGGAGATGGTGGAGGGCGGTACTCCCGGTGCGCACCAAACCGACCACGATGATGGGGCGGCGGATTGCGGCGTCCACCGCCGCCGGCAGGCGCGCGAGCTGCACTTCCGAGCGCAAGCGCGTCGCGAGCAGCTGCACCAGATTGCCGCGCGCCGCCGCGCGCCCCGCCTCGTGGAATTTGGCCTCGCGATCGTACGCGTCGAGGATCACGCGGAGCGCGTCACGATACGACGGCTCCCCGAAGTCGGTCCTACCCGCGAACGCGACGGCTTCCTCGTGGAGGGCCGCCTCGCTCGCGGTGAATGTGGCCGGCGTGGTCACCGCCGACGCATCAAGCTTTCCTCTTCACCCGCTTCGTCGGATCGATCTTCGCGAGCTTCGCGAGATTCAGCCCGAGAAACTTGGCGCGCATGTCCTCGGTGATCTCCGGGTAGCCCCATTTCTCTTGCAGCTCGGCGGGCATCTCCAGATTGCGCACCCAGTCGACGACGCGCGGCATGTCGTCGAACGCGAGGTCGAGGCCCATCACGATCTTGTCGGGCGCCACCCACTGCAACGCCTGGCCGATCATGTGGTAGCCGCGATACGGCGCGCGCTGCAGCCAGCCGATGATGCCGGAAAGGCTGAGGTACAGATTCTTGTGCTTGCCGGCGTAGCCCATCATCTCTTCGTGGTACGGCCAGCCCATGTGGTACGCGATGATCTTCAACTCGGGAAAGTCGAGACACACCTCGTCGAGCAAGAGCGGCAACGTGTACTTAGTGGGCTGCGGGCACACGTAGGCCATACCCATGTGGATGGTGAGCGTGATGTCGAGCTCGAGCGCCTTCTCGTAGAACGGCCACAGCTGGCGGTCGTTCAGCGGACCGTCTTCGGGCGCGTAGACCTTGCAGAGCTTCGCGCCGCGCTCCTTCACCAGGTATTCGAGCTCCCAGATCGCGTGCTTCACGCCGCGCCGCATGATCGGTCCGACGTTGCACTCGAGGTACATGCGGTCGGGATACGGCGCGATCTCTTCCAGGATGAAGCCGTTGGTCGACATGCACGTGGCGTAGCCCGACACGTCCATCATCGACTCGCGGAGCGCGAAGCAGACGTCGACGCCCGACTTGTCCATCCACTCGATCAGCGCCGACGCGCGCGGCGGCGGCATGGCGTCACCGCCGGCGAGATCGCGGTTCGCCCACGCCCGGATGACGCCGTCGACGCTCTGCCACCAGCGCGTGAACCCGGGGTAATAGCTGATCTCGTGCATCGACTGCTCGTTCATGAAGTGGCACTCGGAGAGCGCCACGAAGTGGTCGGGCTTGGCTGTCGTCGTCACGTTCGTCTCCTTGTCATCGTGTGGTACTGGCTGCCGGCGCGCCGAGGAATGCCTGACGCGGGCGCCGTCTTAACCCGGTTTCGGGCTGCGCGTCGAGGGAACTACGGGCTTCCGCTGTCGCTCGCGTAGTGTCTCATCCTGTTCGTGCGGCCTTCGTCTGGGTTGGGCGGTGTCGCCGGTGGGTGGGTCAGGGTGTGCTCCTACGGTCGCCGGGTTTCCGCCACCCAGCGCATACAACCCGCCGGTGCCACGATGGCCGGCGCACACGCGAGCCGCGGCTCCCCGGAGCACACCCTGACCCACCCACCGGCGAGGCATCACAACAAGAACGATCGGGCACACAGACTCGACTCGGAACCAAAGGCTCCATGAGATTGATCGATGATGCAGCCGGCGGGCGGGTCGGGGATGGCTCCGGGGAGCGCCGGCTCGCGTGTGCGCCGTCAGAGAGGCAGCGGCAAGTTGTATGCGCTGGGTGCGAGAGACCGCGCGACCGTAGGAGCCATTCCCGACCTGCCCGCCGGCTGCCACCAAAGGAGCCATCCCCAACCCGCCCGCGGCTGCCACCAAACGCTCCCGGTTGGCTTGACGGTCGCCGAGCCCCTGGTTACCGTGCCGCCGCTTTCGTTCTTGCCCCACGAGGAGCCCATGACGATCCGAAGCACTGCCGCCCTGTTGACCGTGCTCACCACGTTCGCGCTCGGCACGCTGCCCGCCGTCGCCGCCGACCCGACACCCGCCCCGTCCGGAAGCCCCGCCGAGGAGGTGAAGCCGACGGTGCTCGAGAGCGGACTCCAGTACATCGACACCGTCGTCGGCACGGGTGCGACGCCGAAGAAGGGCCAGCGGGTCGCGATCCACTACACGGCCGCCATCGGCAACAAGCGGATCGAGGCCTCGAGCCCCGCCGCCCCGTTCGAGTTCGTGATCGGCGGGGACCAGGCCATGCAGGGCCTCGACGAAGGGGTCAGCACGATGAAGGTCGGCGGCAAGCGCAAGATCATGGTCCCGCCCGAGCTCGGCTACGGCAAGGAAGAGGTCGGCAACGTGCCACCGAGCTCGATCATCGTGTACGACGTGGAGCTCGTCCGCATCGTCAAATGACGCGGGCTCAGCGACGCTGGAGCAACGTCCAGATGCGCTGCGGACTCGCCGGAATCTCGAACAGCTGTACGCCGAGCGGAATCAGCGCGTCGTTGATCGCGCACAAGATCGCGGCCGGCGTCGTGTGCATCGCGCCTTCGCCGCAGCCCTTGGCCCCGAGCGGCGTGAACGGCGACGGCGTGCAGAGCGCGCGCTTCTCCGTCATCGGGACCTCGTAGATCGTCGGCAGCAGGTAATCCATGAAGGTCGACGTGCGCAGCTGCGCGTCCTCGTCGTAGACCGCCTCTTCCAACAGCGCCGCCCCGACGCCCTGCGCGACGCCGCCCTGCGTCTGCCCCTCGACGTTGGCGGGATTGAGGCGCGTGCCGCAGTCGTCGGCGATCCAGTACTTCTTGATCTGGACCTGGGCGGTCTCGATGTCGACCTCGACGAGGACGACGTGACACGCATTCGCCGCCGTCAGGTAGCTCTTGGCGCGGCCTTGCTCGTCGGCGGGCGTGCGGCCGGCAGCCGTCCACACGTACGTCGCCTCCGGATTCGGATCGACCCCCGGCGGCAACAGATCGCTGCGCGCGAGCATCGTCTGCGCGACCTCCTGAAATGGCATCTGCGCTTCCGCCATGCCCTTCACGCCGATCATGCCGTCCCGCAGCTCGACGTGCTCGGGCGTGGTTTGGAACAACGCGGCCGCCACCGCGATCAGCTTTTCCGTGAGGCGATGGGCGGCGCCGAGCACGGCGCCCGTGAGCGCGACGCCGAGCCGGCTGCCGCCGGGTCCGAAATGTGGCGGCGCCGACAACGTATCGAGCGCGACGACGCGGACGTCGGTGATGTCGATCTTGAACCAGTCAGCGAGCACCTGGGCCGCGACGGTGTACTGGCCCTGTCCTTCGAGCGAGAAGCCGACGCGGATCGTGAGCTTCCCGAACAAGTCGATGCCGATCGTGCAGCCTTCGGGTACGCCGGTGCCGGGCTGTCCGACGATCGCGTAGGCGTTCCAATCGAAAACACCCGGCTCGATCGTGTTGACCACGCCGATGCCGAGATAGCGCCCTTCGGCACGGGCGCGCGCCTGCTCGGCCCGGAGCGCCGGATAGTCGGCCATCTCGAGCACGGTCTCGAGCGTCGCCCGATAGTCACCGCTGTCGTACTCGTTGCCGCTCGCGATCGTGTACGGGAACGCGTCGGGCGGAATGAAATTACGCCGGCGGATCTCGGTCGGATCGAGGCCGAGCTTCCGCGCCGCCAGATCCATGAGCTGTTCCTGCACCCAGTTGTGGGGCGGCGGACCCATGCCGCGGTACGGGCTGCCTGGCAGCTTGTTGGTGGCGACGATTGTGAGGTCGTACTGCGCGGCGGGGATCGTGTAGCAGCCGGTGAAGTTGCTGAGCGGCTTGGCGGCGCTCACGGCGCCCCAGCCTTCCGCCGTCGCCCCGAGATCGTCGAGCAGCTTCACGCGAAAGCCGGTGACCTTGCCGTCGGCGTCGAGCGCGAGCGCCGCATCGTAGTGGCGGTCCCACGCCTGGCTCGCACCGCCGGCGAGATACTCCATGCGGTCTTCGATCCATTTGACCGGCCGACCGCCGGCCTTGCGCGACAGCAGCGCCGTGATGTCGGTGCCACGCGCGCCGCCTTTGCCACCGAAGCTGCCGCCGTGCGGCTGACTGATGAAGCGCACCTTGTTGAGCGGCAGATTGAAGACCATCGCGCGCGCCATCGCGTAGTGGCCTTGCGCCTGGAAGCTGCCGCGGCACGTGAGCGTGCCCGCGATGAGATCCCACTGGCTGATCACGCCGAAGGTCTCGAGCGGGTTGGCCCCGAGCCGGTTCCAGCGAAAGGTCTGCTGCACCACGTGGGCGGCGTTCGCGAACGCGGCGTCGACCTCGCCCCACGTGAAGACCTTTTGCAGCATGACGTTGTGGCCGTGCTCTTCGAAGAGCAACGGACTGTCGGCGTCGAGCGCCTTCCGCGCGTCGGCGACGGCCGGCAGCGTCTCGTACTCGACCGTGATCAGCTCGAGCGCGTCTTCGGCGACGTAGCGACTGATCGCGGCGACCGCCGCGACCGGCTCGCCGACGAACCGGGCTTTGTCGGTGGCGAGGCAATGCGTCCCCCACCCCGGCGGGACCGTCATGGTGGGATTCGACCAGCGCTTGGCGTCCTCGCCCGTGATGACGGCGAACACGCCCGGGAGCTTCTCGGCCTCGCTGACGTCGACGGACACGATGCGCGCGTGCGCGTGCGGGCTCCGGAGAATGGCGCAGTGGAGCATCCGCGGCAGGACGACGTTGTCGATGAACTCGGTCTGGCCGGTCAATAGTGCCGGGTCTTCCAGGCGCTCGATCGGCTGGCCGATGTAGCGCGGAGCGCTGTTCGGCAATCCCGCCAGCGTCTTCGGGATGTCGTCGTGGCCGGTCACGTGGCGCGCATCTTCTCGACGGCGAGGTGCACGGCCTCGACGATGCTCTGGTAGCCGGTGCAGCGGCAGATGTGGCCGCCGAGCGTGTCGGTGATGTCTTCCTCACTGGGCGCGCTGTCGCGCGTCAGCAGCTCGTAGATCGACATCATGAAGCCGGGGGTACAGAAGCCGCATTGGAGGCCGTGCTTCTCGAGGAACGCCTGCTGGATCGGGTGCAGCGTCGCGCCGTCGGCGAGACCTTCGACGGTCTTCAGCTCGGCCCCGTCGGCTTGAACGGCGAGCATGATGCAGGAGCGGACCGCCCGGCCGTTCCACAGCACGGTGCAGGCACCGCACACCCCGTGCTCGCACCCCACGTGCGTCCCGGTGAGCCCGAGGTCGCCGCGCAGGAAATCGACGAGCGTCGTCCGGACCTCCACGTCGGCCTCGTGGCGTTCGCCGTTCACGGTCATGGCGATGCGGCGCGTGACGCTCATGCCGAACGAGCCCGCGTGGTGGCTTCGGTGAGCGCCCGCCCCGTCAGGACACGGGCGAGATCACGACGGTAGTCGGCGGACGCGTGCACGTCGGTCAACGGCTCCTCCAGATCGGCCGCGGCACGCGTAGCAACGGCGGCGAAGAGCGCCGGCTCGGCCGCGTGGCCGACGAGCAGCGCTTCCGCGCCCGCGGCTCGGATCGGGGTCGCGCCGACGCCGAAGAGGACGAGACGCGCGGACGCGACACGGCCGTCGGCGCCGAGGCCGACGATCGCGACGACACCCGCCAACCCGAAGTCGCCGTGACGACGCGCGACCTCGAGGATCGACCAGCCCGTCCGCGCCGGCAACGTCGGGAATCGCACCGCCGTCAGGATCTCGGCCGGCTCGAGCGCGGTGGTGAGGTAGGTGAGAAAGAAGTCGGCGGCCGCGATCGTCCGCACGCCGTCGGGACCCGTCGCCTGGAAGGTCGCGTCGAGAGCGAGCGCCATGGCCGGCAGCTCCGCCGCCGGGTCGGCGTGCGCGAGTGAGCCCCCGACCGTGCCCTGATTGCGGTTCTGTGGGTGCGCGATCAGCTGCATGCCGGCATAGAGCAGCGGATGCCGCACCCGGACCTCGGGCGAAAGCTCGACGGAACGCTGGCGCGTCATCCCGCCGATCGCGAACCCCTCGCCGTCGGCGCGCACGTAGTCGAGATCGGGGATGCGCGCGAGGTCGACCACCATCGCCGGGCGCGCGAGCCGCATGTTCAGGAGCGGCACCAGGCTCTGCCCGCCCGAAAGCAGCTTCGCCTCACCGTCGTATTGCACGAGCAGGGCGGTCGCCGCGGCGAGCGTCGCCGGGGTGGCGTAGTCGAACAGGGGCGGTTTCATGGACGAAGCGACTCGCCGCGATGTAGAACATGTTATAAATTCGCGGGCAAGTGCCCGTTGGCCAATCGCCTCGCCCGGCGACACGTCGACCAGTCGTTCCAAAGGAGCCGAGATGGATTTGCTGTTGATCGTGCGCGACGCGCTCGCGAACGCGGTCGTCGGAAGCGCGCTTGCGGCCCGCGACGCGCATCAGGCCGGCCGCGCCGCGGCCATCCTGCTCACCGGCGAGGCGCTCGCGGCGTATGCCGGCGGGACCTTCGCTTGGCCGCGCGAGCTCGCCGGCCAACCGATGCGGCTCGGCCTCGCCGACCGCGGCAGCAAGGATCTCGGCCTGCCGCTGCTCGCCAAAGGCGAAGGCCGCCAGCTCGATCCGAAAGCGCTGCTCACCGCGACCGCCGCGGCGGGCGTGCCCGTCTACGCGTGTCCGATCTGGACCGCCCTGCTCGGCTTGTCGGCACCGCCTCCCGGCTGCACGGCGCTCGACCGCGCCGGGCTCACGCGTCTCCTCGCCGAGACGGGAAAGATCGTGGGCGCGCTATGAGTACGTATACCGCGTGGCAGAAGGTCGAGGGCGAAGGCCTCGTCTTCGACGAGATCGTCTACGAGAAGAAGCACCATACCGAGCTGAAGGGCGGCATCGCGCGCGTCACCATCAACAAGCCGGACAAGCTGAACACGATGACGATGCACACGGTGGATGAGATGTTCCGCGCCTTCTACGACGCCGACCACGACCCGACGGTGGGCGTCGTCGTGGTCGCCGGTGCCGGCAAGCACTTCGGCACGGGTGGCGACGTCGAGTGGGAGCGCTGGGGTCTCCGCGCCGCCTTCTACAATCGCTACCCGCACAATCGCTTGATCCGCCTGTCGCGGAAGCCGGTGATCGCGCAGGTGCAGGGCTACTGCCTCGGCGGCCACAATCACATGGCCTACGTCGCCGACTTCACGATCGCGGCCGAGAACGCCATCTTCGGCCAAGCCGGCCCGCGCGTGTCGAGCCCCGCCGACGGCTACTTCGTGCCGTTCCTCACCAAGGTCGTCGGTCACAAGAAGGCGCGCGAGATGTGGATGCTCTGCCGCCGTTATCCCGCGCCCGAAGCGCTCGAGATGGGGCTCGTGAATCGCGTGGTGCCGCTCGATCGCCTCGAAGCCGAGGTCGACGCCTGGTGCAGCGAGCTCTTCCTCGCGAGCCCAGGCTGCCTCGAAGTGCTGAAGGCCGCCTTCGATCAGGAGATGGACGGCTACGAAGAGATGGGCGTCATCTCCAGCCGGCTCTATCCGGACTGGTTCGACACGCCGGAAGGCAAAGAGGGCGGGAACGCGTTCGTCGAGAAGCGGAAACCCCGCTTCTACGAGCTGCGCGCGCGCGAAGCCGCGACCCGCGCCAAGCTGGTCGAAGAGTACGACAAGAAGAAATGACCGCATCGTCGACAGCGCCGTGGCTCTTCCTCCTCGTCAGCCTGTGGGGCGCCGCCTTCACGGCGACGGTCGTCCTGCGCCTCCGGCGGATCGGCTACTTCATCATCCCGTACTTCTTCATGGGCTGGATCACGGGGGAGCTCGCCGTGCATCACGTCGTCTGGCAGGCGATCGCGTCGATCGCGTTCGTCGCCTCCGGCGCGCTCGGGGCGTGGCCGGGGTGGCTCGCGCTCGCGATCACGCTCGCGTCGTGGGCGGCGCTCTTGCGATTTCAGCGGCGCGCCGGCGGTGTGGGTTCCGTGTTCGCGAGCGCCCTCGGTGAGCATTGCACCGACGAGCCCATCGCACCGACCGCCCTCATCCCGTTTCGCCAGGTGGCCCGGCCCTTCAAGATGCGGAAGCACGGCGTCGAGCGCATCCGCGACATCGCCTACGGCCCGCACGGGCACCGCAACCATCTCGACCTCTATCGGCCGCGCGACCCCGCCGGCCCCTGCCCGATCCTCTTCCAGATCCACGGCGGCGGCTGGACCATCGGCAAGAAGGACGAGCAGGCCCTGCCGCTCATGTACCACCTGGCCGCGCGCGGCTGGCTCTGCGTCGCCGCCAATTATCGGCTGAGCCCGCGCGCCACCTTCCCCGAGCACCTGATCGACGTGAAACGCGCGCTCGCCTGGACCAAGGCCCACGCCGCCGCGTACGGCGGCGACCCGCGCTTCGTGGTCGTGACCGGCGGCTCGGCCGGCGGCCATCTCGCCGCGCTGGTCGCGCTCACCGCCAACGATCCCGAGTACCAGCCCGGGTTCGAGTCGGCCGACACGGCGGTGCAAGCCTGCGTCCCCTTCTACGGGGTGTACGACTTCCTCGATCGCCACGGCGTCCGCGGCAAGGCCTCGATGGCGCCGTTCCTCGCGCGCCTCGTCATGAAGTCGTCACCGGAAGCCGCGCGCGCCGAGTGGGACAAAGCCTCGCCGATCGCGCGCGTCCACGCCGACGCCCCGCCGTTCTTCGTGATCCACGGCACCCACGACTCACTCGCCTTCGTCGAAGACACGCGCCACTTCGTCGCGGCGCTCCGTGCCGTCTCCCGCCAGCCGGTCGTCTATGCCGAGCTGCCGGGTGTGCAGCACGCCTTCGACATCTTCCATTCGACGCGTTCGGCGCACGCGGTGGAAGCAGTCACCCGCTACGTCGAGCGCCTGCATGCCGCGTGGCGCACCGGACGGGCCGCGTCAAACGACCCGGGCCAGACGAACGCCGCGGCTAGCGGTTAGAGCTTCCGCAACCGACGCATGAGCTGCGCGAGACGCACGAGCCCGCGCGCCCCGTCGCCCATGAAGCTCGCGCCGATGTTCGCGATGATGAAGTGACGGCAGCCAGCGCCGACGAGCGGCGCCACTTCGTCGACGATCTGATCGACGCTGCCCATGTAGAGCTGACCGGTCAGCAGCTCCGGCCGCATGGTGGCAAGCGCGCGGTCGACGTCGGCGGCGCGCACGCGGCTCGGTACCAAGTCCAGAAAACCGCCGTGATCGACACCGAGGGGATGCACGAGCCCGAGCGCCGACCACGCCGCGCCCGGCGCCCCGAGCGCCATGGCGGCACAGACGGGACTCTGCATGGCCCGCGCGACCACCTGCGGTCGTGATTCTCCGAGCGCCACCAGCAACGTCTGCGTCGCCGTGAACTCCGTCATGGAACGACCGGCTTCGGCGCGTGCGGTGGCGATGATCTTGAGCCGTTGCTGATACTCTCTTGCCGGCACTTTCTGGCCCGGCAGCCACCCGTCGCCGAAGCGGCCCGTCAGCGCGAGCATACGTGGGTAGTGGGCCGCCACGAACAGACGGGGCGGACGGCCGCGATACAGCGGGAGCCGGAACACCGCGTCGCGGAGGCGCCAGAAGCGGCCGTCGTAGTCGACGGGAACGCCTGTGCTCTCCCACAGCAGGCGGATGATCGTGAGCGCTTCCTCCAGGCGCGCGACGTTGTCCTTGTAGGGCAACCCGTACGGCTCGGTGTTCTCCCGGATGCCGTTGCCGATCCCGAGAATGGCCCGCCCGCGGGAGATGTGATCGAGGGTCACGAACGACTGCGCGAGCGACATCGGATGGCGGCGGATGCTCTCGGTGACCGACGTGCCGAGATCGACCCGCCGGATGCGCGTCGCCGTCACCGCCAGAATCTGCAGCGGGTCCAGCAACGCGTCGAGCGACGGGACGACGCGCGCGGCCGACGTCGTGGCGCGGGTCCACGCCGACGCCGGCGTGAAGCTCATGAAGTGATCGGGCACCCACAGCGCCGACGCGCCCATCAGGCGCGCGAGCCGCATGTTCAGACGCGACAGCCAGAGGGGATGCACGCAGGCGTCTTGGTATCCAACGGTCACGCGTGCCATGGCGCGCGACCATCACTCGATCCGTCGTCCTCTTGCAACCGGACGCGCCCCCAGTGGAGAACGCCGCTCATGCCCCATCGCGTGATCCAGTGGGCGACCGGCAACGTCGGCCGCGCCGCCGTCGAAGGAATTCTCTCGCATCCCGACCTCGAGCTGGTTGGCGCCTGGGTGCACAACCCCGAGAAGGCCGGCCGCGACGTCGGCGAGCTCTGCGGCCTCGACCCGATCGGCGTTCGCGCGACGAATGAGATTGATGCGCTCGTCGCCCTTCCCGCCGACTGCGTCCTCTACAGCCCGCTCCTGCCTGCGCTCGACGAGGTCGTACGGCTCCTCGAGTCGGGCAAGAACGTGGTGACGCCGGTCGGCTGGTTCTATCCCTTCCACACGCCGGGCATGGCCGAGATCGAGGCCGCGTGTCACCGCGGCGGGGTCAGCCTGCACGGCACGGGGATCCACCCCGGCGGCATCACCGAGCTGTTACCCCTCACCGTGTCGGCGCTCACGCGGAACGTCCGCCATATCCGCGCCGAAGAGTTCTCGGACATCCGGGTCTACCGCGCCGAGCTCGTCGTGAAGGAGATCATGCTGTTCGGCAAGCGGCCCGAGGACGCCAAAGCGAGCCCTATGCTCGACTTCCTCGGCGTCGGCTTCCACCAATCGATCGATATGCTCGCAGCGGCGCTCGGCTTCCGGCTCGACGCCGCAAAGTGCGGCACGCACGAGATGGCCGTCGCGACCGCGCCCATCACCACGCCGGTCGGCGTGCTCGACACGGGCACCGTCGCCGCGCAGCGCTTCACGTGGCAGGGCACCGTCGACGGCACGCCCGTGATCACGGTGCGCGTGAACTGGCTCATGGGCGAGGAGCATCTCGATCCGCCGTGGACCATCGGCGGCGAGCGCTTCGAGGTCGACGTCGCAGGCGACCCGTCCGTCCAACTCACCATCACAGGCTTGCAGCCACCGTTCGCGACGGCGGATCTCGATCGCAATCCCGGCATCGTCGCGACCGCCATGCACTGCGTGAACTCGATTCCCTACGTGTGCAAGGCGGCGCCCGGGATTCGCACCTACCTCGACCTACCCCTCGTCAGCGGGCGGGCCGACCGTAGCCTCGGCCGGCGGTAACGACGCGGCGCGCGGGTTCCGCGCGCTTTCTTCGGGCACGACGATCACGAAGCGGTCCTGCTTGCCGTATTGCATGGCGTCGCTCTCGGTCGCCGTCAGCACGTCGAGGCGAAAGCCTTTGATGGCTCCGCCACAATCTTGCGCGCGGTACCAGCCGAGATCCTCGATCCACACCCACGAGCCATAGGGGATCAGCTTCGGATCGACCGCGATGATGCGCGCCTCGGGATCGGCCTTCCACATCGTCGACGTGAAGCCGTCATTGTCCTTGCCGTAGGCCGGGCTCCTCGGGATGTACTTGGTGACGGTGAAACGGCGCCCCCACGACTTCGTTCCCACCGACGGCGCCTGCTCGGTCGCGGCGAGGATCTGTTCGTGGCTGCGCGCGAGCGCGCTCAAGGCCGCGTTGGTCCGATGCGACACCTTCCGGTAGTGGCGGGCTTGCCCCGTCGTGTGCGCGAGCCGGGTCGATTGGAATGCGAGGGCCCCCGACACGACGCAGCACAGTGCCGCGCAGGTCCGGAGCAGGAGGCGGTGGCGCGTGCGGGCGACGCGGAGACGATCGTTCTCGTCTTTCAGCGCGACCAGCTCACGCGGATCGACGACGACGGCCCTCGTCCAGGTGATGGTGTCGTTCCGGTCAGCAGTCATGGACCGGGGAGAGTCCAAGAGACGTGCCGGAAAAGTGCCAGCGGATTCGCGGGAGGTCGGATGGCCGAAACGCACGGACGGCAGCGCTGCACGGGAAACCACGCATCTGATGGGGGCCACGAGCCAGCACAGTCGACGGCGACTCTCCTCGCACTCGCATCGGCACTCTTCGTCGCTGGGGGCATGTCATCGCCCGGGGCGCTGTTGCACCGGCCGCATCGTGCACGCACCGCCAAAGTCGGGATTCTTCTCGGGTCGCGCTCCCGGCAATCGGCGGCATGGCGATGCTGCTGCCGTCCTGCCGCGGGGAGAGGGCTTTACGTCCTCGTCCTGATCCCGGAGGATGGGCGCATGACCCGCGACCCCACGCGAGCGGGGGAGACGCCGTTCGTCCCGAGTGCCGACGCCGAGCTCGGCCTGTTGCGTGACACGCTCGCGGTTCGGAATCGCCAGATCGCGGCCGTCCACGGCATCAGCCGCCTGCTGTCCTCGTCCCTCGATCTCGAGGACCGCCTGCGCGACATTCTCACGGTTTCGCTCGACGCGGTGGGCGCCGTCGCCGGTACGATTTTCCTGCACCGCCCGCAGGACGACATGCTCGTCTTCCGCTACGTGGTCGGCGAGAAGGCCCACGAGCTGACCGGCCACGCGATCCCCGTCACGACCGGCGTCGCCGGCGCCGTCTTCCGCGCCGGCCGCTCGCAGATCACCAATCGGCCTCAGGAGGCCGTCGAGCACGACCGCGAGGTCGAGCGCCGCATCGGCTTCGCCACCGAAACCCTGATGACGGTTCCGCTCAAGTACCAGGCCGGAAAGCCGATCGGCGTCATCCAGATCCTCAACAAGCAGAGCGGCGACTTCGACCAGCACGATCTCGAGGTGCTCGAAATCATCGCGTCGGTCGCCGCCGCCGCCATCGAGACCGCGCAGACCGCCGCCATCGCGCATGCCGTCGGCGATCTCAGCCACGACATCAAGAACAAGGTCTCGCCGATCGTCATGGGTATCCAGGCGCTGCGGAGCGACATCGACGAGATGTTCGCCACCGAGGGCGCGGTCGCGACGTCCCCGGCGGTCGCCGCCGTCCGCGACGGCTACGGCTACACCTTCGACATCGTCATGGACCAGGTCGATGCGATCCAGGAGTACACGAAGCTGATCGCCGACGCGCTGAAAGGCGTCGTCACCGACCCCGAGCTCGAGCCCAACGACGCCGCGCTGATCGTCGAAGGACAGCTCCTGTCGCTCGATCCAGTCGCGCGCCACCGCGGCGTCGCCCTGCACCGCCGCTTCGCGTCCGTCCCGATCTGCCGCTTCGATCGCTTCCAGGTCGAACGCGCCGCCTACACCCTCGTGAACAACGCGCTCGCGGCGACGCCGCGCGGCGGCTACGTGACGGTCACGATCATGGTGAAGCCCGAGCCGCGCTTCGCGCGCGGCCAGGCACTCGAGATCGTCGTCAGCGACACGGGCTGCGGCATGGCGCCGCCGGTGCTCGAACGGATCCTCCGCGGCGAGCCCCGCAGCACCAAACCTGGCGGCACTGGGCTCGGGACGCGCATCGTGCTGAACGCCGTCGCGGCGCATCGGGGGGTTTTCGGCGGGACGAGCGACGAGGGGATCGGGACGACATTCCGCGTTCTTTTGCCGTTGGTGGTGAACTGAATCTGTGGGGCGGGCTGCTCGGACTCGCTTGCGGAGTCGCCTCTGCGGACGCACCTCGCGCTTTCCTGACGTAATGCGGAACCGTCCCCCCGTACTCTCAGCGGGCTAGCCGAAACGCTCGGCTACGTCCGCTGCCGGCGACCTCGCAAGCTCACCGCCCAACGCCTCCTCTGACTTCCCCAACACCAGAAGCAGAAGCGGATTACGACGGCGCGCGGTCACGTCGCTGGCAGTTGGAAAACCAAGGGAAGCAGCCGACGTCATGTTTTGGGTACGGGGGGGACGGTTCCGCATTACGGTAGGCGAGCGCGAAGTGCGCGCGCAGAGGCGTCACGCCCTGCCCCGGAACACCGACCCGCCAACCTCGCAAGTCGTTAGGGACGGCCGCTGAAGCGCACCGGCATGGTGGCGATGCCGACGATGAAGTTCGAAGGGCGGCGGCGCTGGACACCGTCGGTTTGCAGCGTGATGTGGGGCAGCCAAGGGCGGAGGGTTTCGAACATCACGCGGAGCTCGATGCGGGCGAGGCTGGCGCCCAGGCAGAAGTGGGCGCCGTGACCGAACGCGAGGTGCTCGTTTGGGTGGCGGTCGACGTGGAAGCGGTTGGCCTGTGGGAAGACGCGCTCGTCGCGATTCGCGGAGGGATAGAGCGGCAATACCTTTTGGCCGGCCCGGATCGTCTTGCCGCCGACCTCGACGTCGCGTGTGGCGGTTCGATTCATGTTCTGGACCGGCGTCACCCAGCGCAGCATCTCCTCGACGGCGGTCGAAACCAGCGTCGGATCGGCGACGAGCTTCCGTTGCTCGTCGGGATTCAGCAGCAGCGCTTCCATACCGCCGGTGATGACGTGGCGGGTGGTTTCGTCGCCGCCGATCAGGATCAAGAGGCTCTCCTGCAGGATGGCGTCATCGTCGAGGCGTTGGCCGTCGATCTCCGCGTGCACGAGCGCGCTCATCATGTCGTCGCGCGGATGGGCGCGGCGGTCGGCGGCGACGTGGCGGTGATACTCGGCGTACTCTTCGAATGCCGTCATCGCCCGCATCATGGTTTCGGGCGCGGCGCTCGACGACGTACCCTCGATCAGATCGTCCGACCAGCGCAGCAAGCGGTCGTGATCCTCGGGCGCGACGCCGAGGAGATCGCCGATCACCATCATCGGTAGCGGCGCCGCGACGTCGTGCACGAAGTCGCACGTGCCGCGTTCGGAGGCGCGCTCGACGAGATCCGCGCAGATCGTCCGGATCTTCGGCTCGTGGTCGAGCACGCGACGCGGCGTCAGCCCTTTGTTCACGAGCGCGCGCCGTCGGCGATGCTCGGGGTCGTCCATGTTGATCATCGACGGGATCGTCGGCGAGTCCGGCCGCGACCCCTCGCGCGAGCAAAACGTGGTCGGGTCGCGCGAAACTCGGAGCACGTGCTCGTAGGCGGCGACACCCCACACCTGCCCGGCTTCGTCCCAATAGACGGGCGCCTCGGCCCGCATCCACGCGAACGCCGTATGCGGATCGGCGGCGTACCAGGCACCGTCGAGGAGGCGAATGGCGGGTGGCATCGACACGAATTGGCTCCTACTTCGCGACGCCGATGGTGCGGTCGCGCGTCAGCGTGGCGACCGCGTCCGCGCTGAATCCGAGTGCACCCAGAATCTCGACGCTGTGCTGGCCGTGCACGGGAGGGCTCAAACGGACGCTCCCCGGGGTCCCGCGCAGCTTCACCGGCACCCCGGTCACCTCGAGACGTCCGAGGGTCGCGTGCTCGGTCGTGACGATCATGTCGTTGTGGCGGACCTGGACGTCGGCGGCGACTTCCTGGATCTCGTGGATCGGTGCCGAGAGCACGTCGGCGGCGATCAATCGGCGCAGCAGATCGTCGCGGTCGAAGTCTCTGCAGCGCGCCGTCAGCACTGCGTCGAGCTCGTCCTGGCGCTGCAGACGCGCGGCGATCTTCGCGAAGCGCGGATCGGTCGCCCACTCGACTTCCAGCGCGCGGCACAGATTCCCGAAGAACTTGTCGGACGGACACGTGATGACGATCCCCTTGCCGTCGCGACACGGGTACACGCCCGACGGCGCGAAATATTGGCTGCGATTGCCCGTCCGCGGCGTGATCTCCTCTTTCAGGAACCACGCCCCGAGCCCACTTGCCTGCGCATGCACGAGCGCGTCGAGCAGCGACACGTCGATGCGCTGCCCCTGCCCCGTCTTCCCCCGCACGATCAGCGCCGCGAGCACGCCCGTCACGACGAGCTCCGAGGTCATGACGTCGACGAGCGGGACCGTCACGCGGACCGGGCTGCCGCTCGGGTCGCCGTTCAGCGCCAGCAGGCCCGCGTAGCCCTGCGCCAGGAAGTCGATGCCCGGGCGACCCGCATACGGCCCGTCGGGCCCGAACGCCGTGACGCCCACCCAAATCACGTCGGGGCGATGCGCTTTGACCTGCTCGTACGCGAGGCCGAGCTTCGAGAGCGCCGGCTCGCGCACGTTGGTGATGACGACGTCGCTCGTCGCGGCCAAGCGCGCGAAGACCGGCTGCGCCGCCGCCTGCGTCAGATCGAGGACGAGGCTGCGCTTGTTCCGGTTCAGGCTCAGGAACGGCGAGCGTTGCCCATCCCGCTCGGGCCCGAGATGGCGGCTGTCGTCGCCATAGTGCGACTCGACCTTCACCACGTCGGCGCCGAGGTCGCCGAGCAGCGTTGCCGCATACGGCCCCGCGAGCATGGTCGCGAGGTCGAGGACGCGAATGCCGTCGAGGGGCGTCACCTCAAGGAATCGCGCCGGCGGCTTTGAGCGCGCCGATCTCGTCCCAGTCGTAGCCGAGCATCTCGAACAGGATCATCTCGGTGTCCTGCCCGAGCTCGGGGCCGAGGCTGCGGATGGTGCCCGGGGTCTTGCTGAGCGTAACGGGCATGCCGCGCACGGTGACGGTGCGGTTCACTTCTTCGCAGTGGGTCTCGCTCAGGTAATCGTTCGCCCAGGCCTGCGCGTCCTCGGCGAGATCGGCGAGGGTCGCGACCGGGCTGGCGGCGACCCCGCGCGGTCCGAGCGTTGCCCAGCGGGTCATCCACTCGGCGGCGGTGCGGGTCGCGATCGCAGCGTCGAGTTTCGCGATCAACTCACGGGCATGCTCGCGCCGGCCGGCCGCGCTCGCGAATTTCGCCTCGGCTGCGATCGTCGCGTCGCCGACACTTCCGCTGAATGCGCGGAACGCGTCGTCACGATTGGGGACACAGAGCATCATCCACTGATCCTTCGCCCGGTACGTGTTCCAGAGCGGGTTCCGCGCCGCCGTCCGCGACTGCTGCGCCGACCACCGCGTGTCGCGCGTCGCGAGCCACGCCTGCAGCGTCGGGGCCGCCAGGAAGAGCTGCGCGCCGTAGAGCGAGGCGTCGATGTGCTGGCCGACGCCCGTCGTGTTGCGCCGCCAGAGCGCGAGCAGGATCGCCAACGCCGCCATCAGACCGCCGTACGCGTCCCCCGATCCCATGCCGAGGTAGATCGGCGGCTGATCGGGCTCGCCGAGGCGGCTCATCAGGCCGGTCAGCGCCTGCACCGTCATGTCGAACGACGGCTTGCTGGTCGTGGCGTACGGCCCGTAGCCGGTCGTGGTCGCGTAGATCAGCTTGGGATTGATCGCGTGCAGCTTCTCCCAGGTGAGACCCCAGGCTTCCAGATTGTCGGCGCCGAGATTCGAGAGGAACACGTCGGACTGCGCGACCAGTCGATGCATGATTTCGCGTCCGGCTTCCGTCTTCAGGTCGAGCGCCATGCTCTTCTTGTTGCGATTGATGACGAGGAAATACTGGTTCCAGTCGCCGACCGGTAGCGCCTTGATGCTCCGCACGCCGCGGCCCTGATCGCCGCCCTTCGGGCGCTCGACCTTGATGACCTCGGCGCCGAAGTCGGCGAGGTGCTGGGCCGCGACCGGCCCCTGAAACCAGACCGTGAGATCGATGACGCGAAGCCCTTCGAGCGCGCTCGCCATGCCGGGCCTCAGCCGCCGATCGTCCCGGCGTCGCGGAGCGCCGTGATCTCGTCTTCGGAAATGCCGAGGACGTCGTGGAGAATCGCGGCGCTGTGCTGACCGCGCGCCGGCGCACCGCCTGAGAGGCGACCGGGCGTCTCGCGCATGAAGATCGGGAACCCAAGCGTCGTCTGCTTGCCGTGGCTCGGGTCATCGACCTCCACCAAGTAGCGATTGCGGTACACCTGCGCATCGGTGGCGGGAAACTCGTAGCTCTCGATGATGTCGGCCGAGAGCTGGTGCTCCTGGAACATCGCGCGCCAGTGCGCCGCCGACTTCCGCAAAAACGCCTGCTCCAGGACCTGCATCATCTCGAGCCGATTGGCGCCGCAGCGCTTGTCGTGGGTGTCGAAGCGCGGGTCGTCGACCGCGAGATCGACCAGCGGAGCGAAGATCGGCCACCAGCGATCGGTATCGGGCATCGTGAGCGTCACCCACGGGCCGTCCTCACTCATGTAGACCGTGCCGCTCATGGGATTGCCGGCGTCGAGGCGCGAGATCGGTTGCAGCATCCGCTCGCCGCCGATCGCGAGATACGCCTGCAGGTCGAGGCTCGCACCGTACATGTTGCCGGCGAGCAGCGACGCGTCGACCTCCTGCCCTTCGCCGGTTTTGACGCGGTGGTGCAGCGCCGTCAGGATGCCGAACGGCAGCATGACGGCCGTGTACATCTGCCCGTGACCCGGGAAGACCGGCGGCTGCCCGGGCTGCGGCAGGATCGGCATCATCCCCGTCCGCGCCGCTGCGAGCTCGTCGATCGCGGGAAGGTCGGCGTCGGGTCCCTGCGGACCGAAACCCGACCCGCGCGCGTAGATCAGATCGGGCTTTTTCGCGACGAGCGTCCCGTAGTCGAGGCCCGCAGCAGCGAGGGCGTCCCGCGACCGATCGGTGATCAGCACGTCGGCCTTGCCGACGAGATCCTGCACCAGCGTCCGGCCCCGGGCGCTCGCCAGATCCACGGCGAGGCTCTGCTTGTTCCGCTGCGCCAGCGCGGCGAACGCGTTCCACTCGCCGGGCGCGTGCTCGTACTCGACACCGAGCGCGGGCGCCTCCGTCAACGGCTCGACCCGAATCACTTCGGCACCGAAATCCGCCAGCAACGCGGCCCCGATCGAGCCCCAAAACTCGACCGTCAGGTCGACGACGCGAATCCCCTCGAGCGCTTTGTTCATCGGCTAGATGACCAACCCGATGCTGGCGCCATGGCGCGCCGCTTCCGCCATGAAGCGCGGCAGCCACGCCGAGCCCGCGATGTAGAGCTGCGGGATGGTGCCCTCGGCCTTGAGCTGCTCGTAGAGGTGCGGGTGCGGCACCGAGCCGTACACTAGGACGACGGTATCGAAGCCGTCCTTGCGGTAGGTCTTGCCGCCGAACGACGACACGAGCTCGAACGCCTCGGGCATCACTTCCTTCAGGCTGAGGTTCGGGTGGACCTCGACGCCGCACTCTTCCATGCGCTTCAAGACCATGCCGACCGAGTAGCGCGCGATCTCGAAGCCCAGGTGCACCGACTTGTGGAAGATCTCGACGTGCTTGCCGCGCTCCGCCAGGAACTCCGCGACGCACGGCGTCTCGTAATAGTCCTCCTGCGAAATGATGGCGACGCGATCACCCGTCTTGGCCTTGCCCGTCAGGACGTCCCAGCCCTGCACGACGTGCGGGAGATCGAGGCCGGGAATGCCGTTCGGCACGCGCGGGACCGAGCCGGTCGCGATCACGACCGCTTCCGGGTCCAGCGCTTTGATGGCGGCGAGGTCGGCGTCGGACTGCAGCCGGACGTCGACGCCGAGACGCTCCATCTCGTTTTCCTCGAAGTAGACCTGATCCTCGAAGTCGTCGCGGCCGGGAGAGTTCGCGGCGATGAGCAGCTGTCCGCCCAAGCGCTTGCCGCGCTCGAGCAGCGTCACCTTGTGGCCGCGCATCGCGGCGACGCGTGCGGCTTCCGTCCCCGCCAGTCCGCCGCCCACGACGACGACCCGCTTCGCCTGCTCGGCGGGCCGGTATTGTTGCTCCCAGCGCAGCTCGTTCCCGATCACGGGATTGATGGAGCACGTCGGCGTGTAGGGAAAGGTCCGCGGTTCGGACGCTTCGTCGATGCAGCGCGTGCAGCTGATGCAGCGGCGGATCTCGCTCAACCGGCCTTCGCGCGCCTTGTTGGCGAACTCGGGGTCGGCGATGCCGGCCCGCACCATGCCGACGAGATCGCAGTAGCCGTCCTTGATCAGATCTTCGGCGAGCACGGGATCGTTGATGCGCCCGCTGAACAGCACCGTGATCTTCTTGTCGAGGTCGGCGCGCGCCGCTTTGCCGAATTCCTTGAACTGCGCGTGCCCGTAGTACGACGACGGGACGTAGGACGGCGCCCCCCAGCAGTGCCCGACGTCGATGTCGACGAAATCGAGCAGGCCGGTTTCGCCGATGTAGTAAAGCATCTCGCGCATCTCGAGGTTGTCGTACCCGCCCTGGCGGAACTCCTTGCCGCTGATGCGGATGCCGAGTGCGAGCGAGCTGCCAATGCGATCGCGAATGCGCTCGAGCGCCTTCACCACGAACCGAATGCGCTCTTGCGGCCCGCCGCCCCAGTGATCGGTCCGCTGATTCGTCGCCGGCGAGAGAAAGCTGTAGCCGAGCGTCTCGTGGGCGCAGTGCATCTCGATGCCGTCCGCGCCGAAGTCCTTCGCCGCCGTCGCGGCATCGGCATAGCTCTGGAAGCAGAACTCGATCTCTTCTTCCCCCATCACGTGCGGGACGTAGTCCTGCGCGCCGACGACGGGCACGGCCGACGGCGCCCACACCGCGCTCAAGTGCGTCAGCTGGGCGAGCGCGACGGCGCCCGCCTTGTGGATCTCGCTGTAGAACTTCGTCATGCCCTCGGCGAAGGCGGGGTTTTGGTAGAGCAGCCAATGCGACGCGAAGCCCACCGACAAACCGACTTCGTCCGGCGTCTCGGGCGGAAACGGCAGGTTGAGCAGCCACGTCTCGCTGCCGATCCAGCCGGCACCGCCGCGCGCCTTGGCGGCGTGGTGCGCAATGAAGTGCTCGTCGATCCCGCCCGGAGTCATCGACGAGTTGATCGTGTTGGTGGTCTCGCAGATCCGGTTCGGGACCCGCATCGGTCCGACCTGCAACGGCGAGAAGAGATGCTCGAACTTGACGGTGCTCATGGTCAAGCCGGTCCGGTCGGCGTCAGGATGACGATCGGAAAGGGCCGCGCGGTCACCTGCTGGAACATGTCCCACAACGGCAAGATCGCGACGAGGCGCGGCCAGAGATCCCGGCGTTCGCTCTCGTTCGCGTCGCGCGCCACCGCGGTCATCTTCCGACGGTCGAGCTGCACCCAGCACTGCGCGTGCGCACTGAGGTTGCCGTACCACGCGGGATTCCGGTCGTAGCCGGCAAGCGACGCCACGACCACCAGGCGCTCGCCGTCCTGGAGGAACACGAGCGGCGTGGTGCGCGGCTCGCCGGACTTCCGGCCGATCGAGGTGAGCAGCAGCGTGGGGAGCCCGGACGGTCCGGCACCCGTCGATCGGCCGTCGGGGTTCGCGAGGTAATCCGCGCAATCGGCTTTGCCGTCACTGCGAATGCGATCCAACGACGAGGTCTGGTCTTTCAGATACGCCCACTGCTCGTCGGTCAGAAAATCGGGCTTCTGCATTGCGTCGCGATTGGACATGAGGTCGGCCTCTCGGTTGGAGCTGCTCAGCTGCACTGCGAGATGATGGTGTCGGCGTAGCGCTTGATCGCCTCTTGCTTCATGGCGAGCGGCGGCTGCAGGCGCATCGACGACACGCCGAGCTCGGCGAGGACGCTCTGCTGCGTCCACGGCGCCACCTGGAGATCGGTGACGCCGAGATCCTCCAGCCGATGGATGTCGTCGACGCTCTCCGCATCGGGACAATGCAGCATGATGTCGAACGGTTCCTGGTCCCGCCCGTACTCGCAACGGAGCGCGGTCAGCTCGGCGACCTGCGCTTTGATCTCCGCCTGTGCGTGCACGATCCCGATCCAGCCGTCGCCGTAGCGGGCCGCGCGCACCAACGCGGGCCGCGTCGACCCGCCGACGTAGATCGGAATCTTCTTCTTCGGCACCGGCGCCATGATCAGGCGGTCGAAGTCGATGTACTTGCCGTGGAACTCGACCATGCCGCCGCCGAGCAGGAGGCGGATCACCTGGATCGCCTCGTTCTGCCGGGCGCCGCGCGTCTTCTTGTCCTGGCCGAGCCATTTGAACTCTTCCGGCATCCACGCGAGGCCGACGCCGAGCGCGACGCGATCGTTCGAGATCGCCGCGACCGAGCACAGCGACTTGGCTTCGAGCAGCGGCTGCCGCACGGCGAGTCGCAGCACGGACGGCAGGAAGCGAATGCGCTTGGTCACGATCGCCATGGCGGTGATGGCGACCCAGGGATCGAGCACCGGGAGATCGAGGGGCCAGAACCGCGTGCCGTCGGGCGTGTACGGATACGGCTCCGACGTGACCTCGGGGAAGAACGGGGCGTCGGCGACTTGAATGCTGTCCCAACCGTGGTCGTCGGCCGTCCGCGCGAGATCGAGGAACTCGGACGGATCGACCATGAAGCTGTGAAATCCGAATCGCAAGGGTGGTCTCCTTGGACGCGACCGAGTCTGGGCTGAGTGCAGGTCGGGTTGGGACGCGCGCCGTGAGCGCAAAAATGAAACACGTTCTAAGAACGGCCGCACTATGCAGAAGTCAGCCGGAGGATGCAACGACGGCTGGCCGTCCCGACGTCGCGCAACCCGAGGACATCCGCAGGATTTTTCTTGTCACCGCGGGCGCGAGCGTGGTACGCGCCCGAACGATTTCACGGACCCCGACCCCAAGGAGGACGACGATGGCACGAGCGATGCGGCTGGCAGTGGGTGGGCTCATGGCCCTGGCGTTGGTACTCGGGACGACGGCGCAAGCGCGCGCGTTCTGCATCTTCAATTGCACCTACACCAAGACGAAGTATCCGATCGTGCTCGAACACGGTCTCGCCGGGTTCAACCAGCTCTTCGGCGTCTACAGCTACTGGTTCGGCATCGTCGGCGAGCTCGAGGACGGCGGCGCCACCGTCTTCACGACCACCGTCAGCCAGTTCAACTCGACCGAGGCCCGCGGCGAGCAGCTGATCGATCAGATCGAGACGATCGTCGCCCTCACCGGCAAGCCGAAGGTGAACCTGATCGGCCATAGCCATGGCGGTCTCGACGTCCGCTACGTCGCCGCGGTACGCCCCGATCTCGTCGCGTCGGTGTCGTCGGTAGCGACTCCGCACAAAGGTGCGGCCCTCGCGGACTATCTGCGCGCCAACATCCAGAACGGCTCGTTCACGCAGAACGTCGTCGCCTACTTCGCCAACTCGCTCGGCACGGTGCTGGGTCTCCTGACGGGCCGCTCGAATCCGCAGGATGCCGTCGCGGCGCTCGACTCTCTCACCTCGGCCGGGCTCGCGACGTTCAACGCCCAGTATCCGCAAGGCGTCCCGACGACGGCGTGCGGCCAAGGCGCTGCCACCGTGAACGGCATCAAGTACTACTCGTGGAGCGGTACCGGCATTCTCACCAATGTCCTCGACGTCTCGGACGCCGCGCTCGCGCTCTCGTCGTTCTTCTATCCCGAGGCGAACGACGGCCTCGTCGGCAAGTGCAGCTCGCACCTCGGGACCGTCATCCGCGACAACTACTTCCAGAACCATCTGGACGAGGTGAATCAGGTGCTCGGCCTGGTCTCGATCTTCGAGTCGAGCCCGCCCGCGCTCTTCCGTGCGCACGCCAATCGCTTGAAGACCGCCGGGCTCTGAGCCCGCGGGCTCGGATGCGACGGACGATCGTCGTGACCCTCGCCGTCCTCGTGGCGGCGGGGGTTCTTTTCTTTGGGACGCGCCCGGCGCGGGAGCTCGCCGGCGACGGCGACGCGCCGACGTCGCTCGTGCCTGCCGCGGCCGACCGCGACGCGCCGCTGGCCGCCAGCGGTGGTGGTGATCTCCCCGACACGGCCGACACTCCTCGCAGCCGGCCCCGTTCGCTCCGCGGCACGCGTACCGACGGCGGTCTCGTCACCGATGCGGACGGCCATTTCGTCCCGACCATCGATGCGCGACGCCTCTTCGATTATTTCCTGACCGCGACCGGCGAAATCCCCGCCGACGCCATCCACACCCGTATCCAGCAAGAGATCGAGCGCCGACTCCAGCCCGGCGCCGCCGCGGAGGCGGTGGCCCTGCTCGACCGCTACCTCGTCTATCGCGAACGCGTCCGAGCGCTGGCCCAAGCCGACGTACCGGACGACGGTGACCTCGACGCCCGCCTCGCCACGCTCATGGCGCTCCGCCGCGAAGTCCTCGGACCGGATGCGGCGGAGGCGTTTTTTGCCGACGAGGAGGACGACGCCCGCCGCCTGCTCCAAGCCCGTCGCATCGACGGCGATCCGAGCCTCACGGCGGAGGAGCGCGCCACGCGCATCGAGGACATCTTCCGCGCATCGGAAGCGGCGCTCCCCGTCGACGTGCGAGAAGCACGCGCGGCCGCGCGTCTCGCGACGACGCTGCGAGGCGCGGAGTCGGAGATTCGGGCGCGCGGCGGCGACGACGCGGAGATCGCGGCGGCCCGCGAACGCATCGCCGGTCCTGCCGCGGCGGCGCGACTCGCCGACCTCGATCGCCAACGGGCCGCGTGGCAAGCGCGCGTCGACGCGTTCCGCGCGGCCCGGGATCGCCTCGAGCGCGACACCGCGGACAACCGCGCGACGGCCGTCGGTCGCCTCCTCGACGAGTCCTTCACCCCCGCGGAGCGCCGTCGCGTCGAAGCGCTCGATCGCATCGCCGCCGAAGCGCCCGCGACCCCGTAACCGCGCTTCGCATGACACCTCGCACGCGCAGTGAGCGATCGGCGCTCGATCTGCGCCGCTGCGCAGCGGTTTCTCGGGTGCACCGTTACATTTCGGCATGGTCGGTGCCCGGATGCCCTCCGTATACTCGCGGAAGCCATACGCGAGGCCCATGCACTTGCCACCCGAGCCCTCTTTCCAACGCCTCATCTGCTTTGCATGCCGCCTACCCCAGGGCTCGCTTGCACCATCGTCCAACTCCGGATCGGTTCCGCCGGTCGTTGATCGACGCACCCGCACGTGACGACGGCTCGGGTCCGGATTCGCCTCGCCGTCCTGCTCGGCTGCGTGTTCGTCGCGCTGACGTGCGCGACCGCCCACGCTGCCGGGTTGGCGGCCCTCCAGTCGGGGAGCGCCACGATCGCCGATGGTGCATCCTCCGTGACCGCGAGTCTCTCGAGCGTCACGGTGGGCTCTTCGTTCCTGGTGTTCAGCGCGCGTTCCGACTCGCCGAGCCCGATCGACGGACAGGTGTCCGGGCAGCTGACGAACGCGACGACCGTCACCTTCAGTCGCCTCGGGACGCTCGGCGCCGTCACGATTCAATGGTCGGTCGCCGCGTTCGCCAACGGCGTCACCGTACAACGCGGCAGTGTCTCGTCGACGAACGCCGCGATCGACATTCCCATTTCCGCCGTCAACACGGGGCAGAGCTTCCCTCTCGTCACCTTCCGCGGCGACGGCACGACGTACAACGGCAACGACTTCATTCAAGCGACGCTCACCAGCAGCACGAATCTGCAGCTCACCATGGTGAATACGCTCGCGATCGAGGCCGTCGTCGAATGGCAGGTGATCGACTTCACCGGGGCCGACGTCCAGACGGGCACGGCGAGCCTGACGAGCGCGCTCACCACCGTCGCGAGCACGCTCACCGCGGTCAACACCGCCAGCACCTTTCTCCTCTACTCGTACACGGCCCCCGACGGCACGGCGGCGGGCATCGGTGAGAAGCTGGTTCGCGGGCGTATCACCTCGTCGACGGGGGTGACGTTCGACCGTGACGCGACCGGCCCGCAGCTCGACATACGGTGGTACGCGGTCGAGCTGACCGACGGCTCGACCGTTCAGACCGGTAGCCAGGCCTTCACGAGCTCCGATCTGCAGAAGGACGTCACGATCAGCAGCGTCTCGACGACGCGCTCCATCCCCCTCGGCGGGTACATGCAGCGCGGCGGCAAGTCGCCGTACAACTCCGACGACAATCCGGGCGTCGGGTGGTTCACCCTCGCCTTCACCAGCACCACCAACCTCCGCATCACGCGCGCGCTCACCGGCCTGGTGACGGCCGATGCCGGATGGTCCGTCGTCAGCTTCGCGCTGGCGCCGACCCCGACCCCGACGCGCACCGCGACGCCGACCGCCACCCTGACGGCCACGCCGACGGTAACGAGGACGCCGACGCCGACGCTCACGGCGACCCGCACGACGACCCCGACGCCGACCGTGACGCGCACACCCACGCCCACGCTGACGGCCACACCAACCGTGACGGCGACGCGCACCCCCACACCGACACTCACGGCCACGCCGACACGCACCGCGACGCCGACGGTGACGGCGACGCCGACCCCGACCCGTACCGCCACACCGACCCTGACCGCGACGCCGACCGTCACGATCACACCAACGCCCACCGTGACCCCGACCGCGACGCGCACGGCGACGCCGACCCTGACCGCGACACCAACGAGCACCGTCACACCGACACCGACGCTCACCGCCACGCGGACGGCGACCCCGACCATCACGGCGACCCCGACATTCACGGCCACACCGACGATCACGACGACTCCAACACCAACCCTGACCACCACGCGGACCGCGACCCCGACCATCACGGCAACGCCCACCGCCACGCCCACTCCCACTCTCACGGCGACGCCCACGTTGACGGCGACGAGCACGCTCGCGCCGACACCGACCACGACGGCCACGCCGACCATCACGACCACCCCGACTCCGACGGCGACGGCGACCCGCACCGCCACGCCCACGTCGACGGCGACGCCGACGATCACGGTCACACCGACCACGACCGCGACGCCGACGATCACGACCACGCCGACTCCGACGCCGACGGCGACCCGCACCGCGACGCCCACGCCGACCCCGACGCTGACGGCGACGCCGACCGCCACGATCACCGCGACACCCACGCTGACGCCCACAGCCACGATCACGGCCACGCCGACCGTCACCGACACACCCGCGGCAACCGCGACACCAACCCTCACAGCCACGCCCACGGCGACGGCCACCACCACGCCGACCCTGACAGCGACGTTCACAGCCACCGCGACACCGACCCTGACGGCAACGCCGACGACGACTCAAACAGCGACGCTCACCCCGACGACGACGCCGACCGCGACGATCACCGTGACGATGACCCCGACGGCCACGTTCACCAGCACCCCGACCCCCACGCCCGCACCGACCACCACACCAACGCCGGTAGACACCGCGACGCCGACCCGCACGGCGACACCGACGCTCACCCCGACGCCGACGCAAACCACAACACCGACGGCCACGCGCACGACGACCCCGACGCGCACGGCGACGCCGACGACGACGCGCACCCCGACCCCGACGCGCACGCCGACGCCGACACTCTCAGCGACGCCCACAGAAACCCCGACGCCGACGGAAACCGTGACGGCGACGCCGACGGACTTCGACACCCCGACACCGACGCAAACCGAGACCCCGACGCCGACGGAGACCGCGACGCCCACGGTGACGGTGACGCCGACCCGCACACCGACGCCGACCCGTACCGCGACCCTCACTCCCACGCGGACGCCGACGCTCACACCGACCCGCACGACCACGCCAACGCGGACCGCCACCCCGACAGCGACGCGGACGGCAACCGTGACGCCGACCCCGACCGTGACGATCACCGCCACGCCGACACCGACCATCACACGCACCCCCACGCCCACCCGCACGGCGACGCTGACGCCGACCCCGACGCCCACGCTGTCGGCCACCCCGACCGTGACCGCGACCCGCACCGTCACGCCGACGCGCACGCCAACGGTGACCCCGACGCCGACCCTCACGGCGACACGCACGCCGACGGTAACGCCGACGCCAACGCTCACAGCGACGCGAACAACGACCCCGACCCGAACCGCGACGATCACACCGTCGCCGACCGTCACGGTGAGTCCCACGCCGACGGTGACGGCGACACGCACGCCGACACCGACACGGACCGCCACGCAAACCCCGACGCCGACGATCACCGTCACAGCGACGCCCACGGTCACGCCGACACGCACCGCGACCCCGACGCGCACGGCGACACCCACCGCCACACCGACGCTCACTCCCACGGCAACGCCGACGCTGAGCGCGACACCAACCACGACCGCCACCCGCACCGTCACTCCGACGCGCACCGCGACGCTCACCCCGACGCCGACGATCACCGTCACTCCGACCGCGACCATCACCGCGACGCGGACGCCGACGCCGACACGAACGGCGACCGTCACACCGACTCCAACGATCACGACAACTCCGACACCGACGACGACCGCCACGCGCACGGCGACCCCGACACGCACCGCGACGCCCACCGCCACGCCGACGGTCACGCTCACCGCGACACCGACGCTGAGCCCGACGCCGACCACGACCGCGACCCGCACCGTCACTCCGACGCGCACCGCGACGCTCACCCCGACGCCGACGATCACCGTCACGCCGACGCCGACGCTCACGGCCACGCGCACGGCGACCCCGACACGCACGATCACGCCGACGCCGACAGCGACGGTCACCGCCACCCGTACGCGGACGGCGACCCCGACAGCCACCGTGACCGCCACGCGGACGGCCACGCCGACGGCGACACGCACCGCTACCGTCACGCCGACAACGACCCCGACTCAGACCGCGACGCCGACGCTCACACCGACCGCAACCGTCACGGCTACCCGCACGGCGACGCCAACGCGGACGGCGACGCCGACATCGACTCCAACGGCCACCAGCACCGCAACGACCACACTGAGCGCGACACCCACGATCACTGCCACCCGCACCCCGACGCCGACGCGCACCGCCACGGTCACCCCGACTCCGACGATCACCGCGACGCCAACGCCGACGCTCACGGCGACACGCACCGCGACCCCGACACGCACGGCCACCGTGACGCCGACGCCGACCGTCACCGCGACGCCCACGCTGACGGCGACCCCGACCGCCACCACGACCGCGACCCGGACGGCCACTCCGACGGCGACGCGCACGGCCACTATCACCCCGACCCCGACGCTGACGGCAACCGCGACGGGTACGCCGACGCGCACCGCAACTCCAACGGCCACCCGGACCTCCACGCCGACGCCGACCCCTACCGAGACCGCGACGCGCACCACCACACCCACACGCACGGCCACGGGAACACCCACGCCGACCGCGACGCTGGCACCCCCACCCACGGAGACCGCGACGCCGGTCCTCACCGCCACGCGGACCGCCACACCGACGGCCACGCGTACCGCCACCGCGACCCCGACGCCGCTCGAGACGCCGACGCGCACCACCACGCCGACGCGCACCACGACCGAAACGCCGACGCCCACGCCGACGCTGACCGCGACGCCAACCCTGACGGCGACGCCGACGCTGACCGCTACACGGACGACAACGCCGACAGCGACACGCACCACCACGCCCACACCGACGCCGACCGAAACGGCGACCCGGACCGCCACCCCCACGCGCACGGCGACCACCACGCCGACAGCGACTCCCACCGTGACGGCGACGCCGACCCTCACCGCGACACGGACCGCCACGCCGACGACGACGCGCACCAGCACGCCCACGCCGACCGCGACCTCGACCCGAACCGCGACCCCCTCGCGCACGGCCACATTCACGCCGACCCCAACGCCGATCCTGACGGAAACGCCGACGCGCACGCCGACACCGGGCGTGACCCCGACCCGCACCGCGACACCGACGCTGCCGGCGACTCCGTCGAGGACTCCGTCGAACACGCCGGTGCTGACGCCGACCGACGAGCCGACACCGGCCTTCGAGATCTGCGACGATTGCCTCGACGACGACGAGAATGGTCTCGTCGATCGGGCCGACCCCGTCTGCTCCGAGCCTGCGGACGGGAGCGGCGCCGGTCTCGCGGACCTCGTGCAGGCGAAGGCGCTGCTCAGCTGCAGCAAGGCGATCCGCAAGGCCGGTAGCACGATCGCGGCGACGCATCTCGCGCAGGTGCAGCGCTGTCTCGGCGTGCTGACCACCTGCGTGCAGCTGAAGCCGGACGATCCGGCCTGCCTCACCAAAGCGCGAGCCACGTGCGACAAGGCGCTGGCGTCCGTCGCCAAGGCCGACGCGGCGGTTCCGACCGCGCTCGCCAAGGCGTGTGCGGCGACCACGGTGCCGTTCGCGAACCTGCTCGTCGATAACGGCTTCGGCTACGACGGCGAGCTCGCGCCGTGCGCGCGCTCCGGCGTCCCCGCGCTGAGCACCCTGGGCGACGTCCAGACGTGCCTGACGCGCCAGCATACATGCGCTGCCGAGCGCCTCATCGGGTTCCAGTACCCGCGTGCCGTCGAGCTCCTCGGCCTCGTCGGTCTCGACGCTGCGGGATTCTCGTGTCTCACGGCGCCGGCCGACGGCGGCGGGCTCGGCGTCGAGCCCGAGCACGCAAGCGCCGTCGCCAAATGCCAGAAGGCCATCGGCAAGGCCGGCGTGTCCTACTTCCGTCGCCGCACCACGCTGACTCGGCGCTGCACGGCCGCCGTCCTCTCGTGCCTCCAGCTGAAGCCGGCCGACCAGAATTGCCTGCCGAAAGCCAGTGCCTCGTGCGCCAGTGCCGTCGCCAAGCTGCCGGCGATCGATGCCAAGATCCGCGCGACGATCACGACGAGCTGTGGATCGCCGACGCTCGCCCTCGATGGTGTCCTCGGCTCCGAGGGTCTCGGCTTCGACGATCTCGGCGCCGCCTGCGCGCTCCGCGGTGTGCCGAGCCTCGATAGCGCGGCGGCGATCGCCGAGTGCCTCCGCCGCCAGCACGCCTGTCAGGCCGATCAGGTGCTCGAGAACGAGATGCCGCGCTTCCGCGAGCTGCTCGGGCTCGGTGCCGTGACCCTGCCCTGAGTCGCCGCGCCACGACGCGCCGGCTCGCCGGCCCGTGGAGAACCAGCTACATGTGCGCGCCGTGAGCGCGCTCGGTCCCGCCCTACTCGCCCACGACGTCCGGCTCTCCGCGCGGCTTCAGGCTCTCGGTAACCGTTCCGCGCTGCTGCGCGTGGTGGCCATCCCGCTCGCGCGTTCGGCCGACAGCTGGATCTGGATGGCGGGCGCCGCGATCGTCGCGCTCGCCGGCGGCCCGGCCGTCCGCCGCCCCGCGCTCTGGATCGCCGCTGCCATTCTCGCGACCGCACTCGTCGTCAAGCTCGGCAAGACGGTCACGCGCCGCGCGCGTCCCGTCGGCGACTGGGGCGCCTCGTATCGGCGCGGCGATCCGCACGCGTTCCCGTCAGGCCACAGCGCCCGCGCCACGCTCCTCGCCGTGCTGGCAGGCACCCTCGGCCCGCTCTGGCTCGGGGCGGCATTCGCGGTCTGGGCGGTGCTCGTCGCGGCGAGCCGCGTCGCGCTCGGTGTCCACTACCTCTCCGACGTGATCGGGGGCGCGGCGCTCGGGTTCGTGTGCGGCCTGGTCGCGACGGCCCTGCTGGCGACGCTCTAGTGCACCGCCGTTGAGAGGGCGTCAATCCGATTGTCGTTCATCGGCGTCCCTCGCAAGGAACGCCGACGCAGGAATATCGGGAATATTCCGAGGAGGTGTGACGCCGCGAGGGGCGTCGAGGGACGGCAAGATGAGTGATGCCCTCTCGACGGCGGTGCACTAG
>Ga0163144_10000576_pt1 | contig 85503 bp, 72 predicted proteins | sample OliLak19BULKMAT1_FD_123175 | JGI IMG/M metagenome (GOLD analysis project Ga0163144, IMG submission 123175) | Freshwater microbial mat bacterial communities from Lake Vanda, McMurdo Dry Valleys, Antarctica - Oligotrophic Lake LV.19.BULKMAT1 | ecosystem: Environmental > Aquatic > Freshwater >... | reverse complement strand
TCACTCCACCACCCGTGCTCCGCTTCGCGCCTGCACTTGGAATGCGAGCTGTTCGATCTGGATCGCCAGATCGACGGAGACGATGGGGATAGTGGTGGTCGCGGGGGTGCGGATCAGGGTCGGGGCGAAGTTGAGGATGCCGCGGATGCCTGCTGTGGCGAGCGTCTCAGCGATGGCAGCGGCTGCGTCCGACGGGATCGTCAAAATGGCCAACTCGGCCTGCAAGTCTTGAACGCGCTTAACCAAGTTCTCCATCGGTTCAATGCTGAGCCGTTCCAGCGACGTACCAATCTTCGCGGGGTCGGCGTCGAAGAGGCCGACGATGTGGAAGCCCTGTTCAGCGAAGCCGCGGTAACGGAGTAGCGCCCGCGCCAGATTACCCACCCCGATCAGGACCGCCCGCCATTCCCGGTGGATGCCGAGCGTGTGCCGAATCGCATCCGCCAGCAGGGTCACGTCGTACCCCACTCCGCGCTGCCCGAGATGACCGAGCGACGCCAAGTCGCGACGAACCTGAGCGGCACTGACGCCGACACTCTTGGCGAGGCTCTCGCTGCTCACGGTCCCCGCACCGCGATCCCCACGCAACACCCGCAAGTATTGGCTGAGCCTGCGCCCGGCAGCGGGGGATAATTTAGGATCATCGCCCTTCACACTTGTATACCTAAAGAAAATCTTTCACCACAAAGATTGCAAAGTTCGCAAAGCTGAAAAATCAAATATTCACTCTTCTCTGCTTCGCGATCTTCGCGGTCTTTGTGGTGAAACTCCTGTTTCTTATTACTTCCCCAACGCCAACTTCACCAGTACCGCCACGGCCTGTTCGACCTGTCTCAGGTCCACCGATTCCGCTTTGGTATGCGCATCGCCGATATCTCCGGGGCCGAAAACCACCACGGGTACGCCGGCTTGGGCGAGGATCGAGGCATCGGTGCCGTAGGAGACTGCGTGCACTTCGTGCCTGCCGACGACGGCGTCGATGGCTTGGCCCAACTCGGCCGTCAGGTCGCCCGAGTTGGTCGCGGCCAAGGGAGGGCAGGCGAAGAGTTCAGGGAGCAGGTTGAACGGCACTTCGCAGTGGTGTCGCAGGTAGGTTTCCAGATCGTGCATTGCGTCGCCGGGCGATTCGCCGGGAATCAGTCGACGGTCCAAGTCCACGATGCAGCGGTCCGGCACCGTATTCGGGCTGACGCCGCCGTGGATCGTTCCGACGCTCAGACTGCCGGAACCGAGCCGCACATCACCGGGCCTGGCCCGCAGTTCGGCTGCGTAGGCTTCGATATGAGGCAGAAGCTTCGCCATGCGGTAGATGGCGTTGATGCCGTTCTCCGGGCCGGCACTGTGGCAGGCGACGCCGGTCGTTTCCAACTGTCGCCGAACCACGCCTTTGTGGGCATCGACGATGTTCAACCCGGTCGGCTCGGCGACGATGGCCACGTCGATGCCTTGCAGTTCCTTCATGAGGACGATCGCACCGAGGAAGGTATGTTCCTCGTCGACGGTGAACGCAACCGTGACCTTGGCGCACCGTTCCGGATTCAGGTTCACCAGCTCGCCGAATGCGGAAAGCATGGCGGCGAGGCCGCCCTTCACATCGCAGGCACCGCGTCCGTACAAGCGGCCGTCCCGGATCTCCCCACCGAAGGGGGCGATCGTCATCCCGTCGACAGGGACCGTGTCCTGGTGGGCTTCCCAGAGCATGTGGACGGTTGGAAACTTGGGCGTGAATGTCGCGGTCAGGTTGCAGCGGCCCAAGGCAACCTGGATGCGGTGATGACCAACGCCGAGCGATTTCAATTGTTCTTCGAGGTAGTCCGCGACGCGGCCCTCGTGACACTGCTCGGGGGCGATGTCCGTTCGGCCCATCGGGTTGATCGAGGGTCGCCGCACCAACTCGGCCAGCAGTTCACGCACGGGGGGCAGCATGACGATCTCGAAGGCACGGCACTTCACCCCTGCCGAGTCGGGTCGCACGCCACTATAACGGCATCGTAAGCGAAACGAAACCAATCCCTCGGGGCTTCCGATGAAGATTCACGAATATCAGGCCAAGGAACTGCTCGCCGCCGCCGGGGCCAACATCCCCAAACACATCCTGGTGACGACCCCCGAGGAAGCCGAGGCCGCGTTCGACGTACTCGCCGACGGCGGTGGTGTCGTGCTCAAGGCCCAAGTCCATGCGGGTGGCCGAGGAGCCGGGCAACTGGTGGGCTACGGCGAGAAGCTGGGCGGGGTGAAATTCGTGTCGAGCAAGGCGAAGGTGAAGCCGATCGCGACCGCCATGTTCGCCCACAAGCTGGTGACCAAGCAGACGGGTGAAGACGGGGTCGTCATCACCAAGATGATCGTGCAGGCGGACGCCAAGCCCGCCAAGGAATACTACCTCGGCATGGTGCTCGACCGGGCAATCGGCCTGCCGGTGATGATGGCCAGCGCCGAGGGCGGCATGGACATCGAAGAGGTCGCCCATCATTCGCCCGAGAAGATTCTCAAGGTCGCGGTCGCACCCGAAACCGGTCTGCTCCCCTTCCAAGCCCGTAATCTCGCATTCGATCTCGGCTTCACCATCGAGCAGGTCGACAAGGTCGTCGCCATCATGATGGCGTTGTCGAAGGTCTACTTCGCCAAGGACGCAAGCATCGTCGAGATCAACCCGCTCGCCGTCACCGAATCGGGCGATGTGGTGGTGTTGGACGCCAAGATCGACTTCGACGACAACGCCGGCTTCCGCCACAAGGACCTGCAATCGCTGCGCGACTTGGCCGAGGAGAACGCAGTTGAAATCCGGGCGAGCAAGGCGAACCTCAACTACATCCAACTCGACGGCACCATCGGCTGCCTCGTCAACGGCGCCGGCTTGGCGATGGCGACGATGGACATCATCAACTACCACGGCAAGGAGTTCGGCATCGGCCCCGCCAACTTTCTCGACGTCGGCGGCGGCGTGACCCCGGAAGCGGCCATCGAAGCCTTCCGCATCATCTTGTCGGACGATAAAGTGAAAGGGATTCTGGTCAACATCTTCGGCGGCATCGCCAAGTGCGATCTCATCGCCGATGCCTTGGTGAAGGCCGGCCGCGAAATCGGCTTCAAGGTGCCCGTCGTCGTCCGGCTCGAAGGCACCAACTCGGCCAAGGCCCGCGAGATTCTCGAAGGCGCGAAAGCCGAGCTGCCGATGATCCGCAGCGCGGCAGGTTTGACCGAAGCCGCGAAGCTGGTCGTGCAACTGGCACAGTAAATCGAGGAGATTTCCCAATGTCCACCATCATCGCCGGCAAGATGACTGTCGTTGAGTATCTCGCTTGGTGCGAACGGCCGGAGAACGCCGAGCGTCGCACGGAGTTGGTCCACGGCGAGATCGTCGACATGGGACCGACGGCCAGACTTCACGGCGCCTTGTGTGGCTTAATCGGAATATTACTTTACGACTACTTACGTCAGTCCGGCGCCGGATATCTGACGACGAACGATGCCGGATTGCAAATCTCCTACGATACGATGCGCGGACCGGACATCTTCGATTTGATTTTCATTCCTGTCGAAAAGGGTTCTCCATGAAGTTGGTCACCTCGGCCCTCGCGCTTACGGCAATAACGGCGGTCATCGGCTGCGGCTCGAAGCCTGCACCGAGCGGTGCGACCGCACCGTCGGCCGCCGGTGTCGCGAGCGGTCCCATCGGTGCGACGACGACCGTCGCGGCAACCGGGCCGGTCGATTCGGCGGCGCTGGCCAAGGCCGGCGAATTCGCCAAAGAGTTGCAGGCAGGCAAACTCAAGGCGGCGATGCTGACGCCCGCGTTCAAGAAGCTGATCGCCCCGGCGACGACCGAGGCGGACAAGGCCCAAGGCTGGTCCGACTGGGGTGCGGAAAGCTGGCTGGCCGAGCATGCCAAGGGCGTGAGTACGGACCAAGCGAAGGGACTGATGCTGGATGCGAACACAACCCTGGTGACCGCCAAGTCCGCCGCCGGCCGCACGCTGATGCGGTTGGTGAAGTCGGGTTCCACATACCTCATCGACTGGATCGACGTGACGACGGCGGTGGCCGAATTCGACTTCAGTCAGGCTCCGGCACCGGCCTTCGCAGCCGTCGCGTTTCTGGATGCGACGCTGACGAAGCAGAGCCGCCTGGCCGAAAGCCTGCTCGCACCTGCCGGGGCTGCCAAGCTCGCGCCGCCGCTGGACGAACTCGATGCCAAACGTGGCTACAACGCCGGCATCATGGGCATCAAGCTAAGCAACTTCGGCAGTGCCGCAACCGGGGCGACCAATCTGAAATTGGTCAAGGACGCCGCCGGTTATGTGCTGACCTGCGATGTGGTCCACGGTGAGGGCCGCCCATTCATCATCAAGCTCGCGTTGGTCGACGGGGTTTGGTTGGTGGATACGTTTATGCCGAACTGACCGGTTTGACCGGTCCCGTTCCTTGCACTAGAGTTCGGGCACGATGACGCCCGCTTTGAACCTCAGTCCTTGGGATACGACTCTTCCGACGCTTAACGGTCGTCGGATTTGGCGTACGCCTGCCGTGCGATCCCACGGCCTGGTCTTGATGACGGCCTTGCGGTTGCACCTCACACCCGCCAACGCCGAGTTGGCACCCGAGTTGGTGAAGCAGATCGAAGCCGGCGCCGCCGTCGAAGGCTTGCTCCCGTCCGCCACGGACTCGCTGCTGCTTCCCGATCTTGAGGAAGCCGAACTCGATCTGACCACGTTCACAATTCGACTGCAGACGGCCGTCCTCGAACGTCGGCTGCAGTTTGCGGACGCTGAAACGGCGGACGACGTTTTCGCCAAACTTCTGCATCGCACGCATCACATATTGACGCTGTCCACGGATCGGCCGGACACACTGCACCTGATCCGCGCCCCGCTGGGTGTGATCGCCGGCATTCTGATCGCCACTCTCACGCTCGCGCTGACCGTGAGTGCGGCCGCGGACTTGACGAGTCCCCCGGCGAACCCGAATGAAGCTCGAGCTTGGCTGAACGAATGGCTGCGGCTGCTGGCCAAACTCGATTGGCGGTGGATCTGCGGCGTCGGCGGAGGAGCCTGCGCCTGGGCCCAACTGGCGTTGATCCGCCGCTGGCATCGTCCGCCGACGCGTTTGTTTCTGACCCGTTCCGAGTCCCTTCGCCACATCTGAGATCCTACCGATATGCTCCGCGAACAAGCCTGGTTGTTGTTGAACGTGATCCCCGAGGCCGACCTTACCAAGACGGTCCTGATGCTCAAGAACGGAGTGTCGATCAACGTCGACACGATCTTCCGCAAGGAAAAGGAATACCTCATGGTCCGAGGCCGCGAGGCGGGCAGCAACGACGAAGGCCGGGCATTCTTCCTGCCATACGAAGAGATCAGCTACATCAAGATTGAACGACTCGTCCGGCTCAACGAACTGCGGGCGATGTACGGCGAAGCCCCGCAGACCGCGGGCTTGGCCGATGGAGACGATGTTTTGTCTGAGACACCGCCGGCCGCAAGTTCGCTCAAGGCGACCGTCATTGCACCGGCCGCCGCGATGGATCCGGCCGCCATCGCCAAACAGAACCTGCTGGACCGCATCCGCCACGCACGCACCAGCGCGGGACGGAAGTAGGGTGCTGCCGTCCCGGCTGCACCCAAAGGTTGGGCTGACTCGTTCCGGGTTGTGTCGCAGCGTTCCCACCCCGGGCCGGTCGCACAGGCTGCTCCAGCGTTCGACCTACTCGCAAATCCGAAGCGACCGCGTATCCTGAACAGAACAGTATTCATTTGCTGTCTGTACGCGGAAGGGCGGCATGGCCGACTTGGTCTCCATCGGCATTCTCGGTACAGGCCGAGCGGTTCCCGAACGCATCGTCACCAACGCCGATTTCCCGGAGAGTTTGGGAACGTCGGACGCTTGGATTCGTCCGAGGACCGGCATTCTCGAACGTCGCTATGTCTCGGCTCGAGAATCGACGACGACGTTAGCCCTCTCCGCCGCACGTTCGGCACTCGAAGACGCCGGTGTGCAGGCCAACGAGCTCGAACTCATCATTTGTGCCACAGTCACACCGGAACGGATGACGCCCAGTACCGCCTGTCTCCTTCAGGCGGAGCTCAGGGCACGCAGCGTTCCCTGCTTCGACCTCACCGCTGCCTGCTCGGGATTCATTTACGCCCTCGGCACGGCGGTTCCGATGCTGCAGGTCCGCGGCGGCGGCAAAGCGTTGATCGTCGGGGCGGAGACGCTGAGTCGTACCGTCGATCATGCGGATCGCTCGACCTGCGTGCTGTTCGGCGACGGCGCCGGGGCGGTGGTGTTGGGGCCGACTGACGGGAATCGGGGCTTGTTCAGCGTGAACCTGTTCTCGGACGGAAGCCGCGGCGCGTTGATCGAAGTCCCAAGCCTCTGGACGCTGGACCCGACGCTGACAGCTCTGCGGATGCACGGCCGCGAGGTCTACAAATTCGCCGTGACCAAGCTGACCGAGTTGATCCGCACGGCCCAGACGGAATGCGAACGGGTCGGCCGAGACCTGTCCCTGATTGTGCCGCATCAGGTGAACGTCCGCATTCTCGATGCGGCCCGCGAAGAGTTGAACCTGCCCGCGGACCACTTTTTCATCAACCTCGATCGCTACGGCAACACCTCGGCCGCCTCCGTGCCGATGGCTTTGGATGAAGCCCGTCGCGGCGGCCGAGCTCATGCGGGCGACACGGTTCTGCTGGCCGCGTTCGGCGGCGGGCTGACCTGGGCGTGGGCCTTGGTTACGCTCTAAGCATGGCCTTGGGATCGCGTTCCACTAAAGTGACTATTCCTGCGGAAGTGCCCGCAGGTCAGACCGGGGCGATTCCGCCCACCGACCAACCCAAGCCGAGGATGCCGATCATGGCCGAAGAAACAAAATCGCCCGAGTTGCCCGCCGCTCCCGTCGGCGCAGCGCAGTCCGTTCAGGTCCAGGTGGACGTTTCCAAGATGGAAACCGTTTATGCCAACTTCGTCCGGCTCAGCCTGAGCAGCAGCACCGAGGAAGTGATTTTGGACGTCGGCATGCACACCGGCATCCTTACCCCCGCGGGCATGGAACCGATCGCCCTGACGCATCGCCTGGTGATGAATCCGTACGTTGCCAAGCGCCTCATGGACTCACTCAAGCAGATCGTAAGCCGTCACGAATCCGCCTTCGGCGCCTTGGAAACCGACCCGCAACGCCGCCTCCGGGCGCGGCAGTAGGAAGCTACCAATCATCAGATGTAAATAAAGAAACGCCTCGGACGAATCCGAGGCGTCAGTCCGGCGATGCTATCGCCGGAGGGGTATGAAGATATTACCGCAGCGACTCGGGCAGTCAACCGGAAACTTGGCCGCATCGATTAGGAACTCAAGACGATGCCGTTGAAGCCAGTTGCCGTAAACTCCCTAAGAGTCGTCACTTACATAGATGGATTCAACCTCTACTACGGTTTAAAATCCGCGAGATTCGAGCGTTACCTCTGGCTGGATGTTGTTCGTCTTTCTTTAAACTTGCTCAAACCCGGTCAGAAACTCGTTGGTGTGAAATACTTCACTTCGCGTATCTCCGGACCTGAAGACAAGAGGAAGCGGCAAAACACATTTCTGGAAGCCTTGGGAACTTTGCGGCCGCTAGATGTCTTCTACGGGCACTTTCTCGAAAAACCGCGAGAATGCTTCAAATGTGGCTACAAATGGCCTGGGTACGAGGAGAAAATGACCGATGTCAATATTGCCACCCAATTGCTGGTCGATGCCTACGAAAATATATACGATTGTGGCATTATCATATCCGGAGATAGTGACTTGGTGCCGCCGGTTGATGCGATCCGGAAGCACTTCCCGCAAAAGCGAATGATTGTCGCATTTCCGCCGGAAAGGCGATCAGACATGTTGAAGAACGCCTGCAACGCTTGGTTTCACATCGGGAGAGCTACCTTGGATGAAAGCCAGTTGCCGGACGAAGTGGTCAAGGCTGACGGGTTCAAGCTGACACGTCCCCTGACTTGGATGTGACACGGTCCACGCCTACTCCCCGTCCATCGAAGTCTCATCGAGTGCGGCTTCCAGGCCGCGGATGGTGTCGCGGACGTTCTCGGTGCTGGGGTTGATGTCCATCGCTTGTTGGAAGGCTCGCAAGGCGGCGCGAGGGCGATTGATGCGCAAGTAGCACTGGCCCAATCCTGCGGCAGCACCGAAGTGTTGCGGGTTCAGGCGCAGGGCTTCGCGACAGTCGGCGGAGCTTCGGCCGAAGTCGCCGCGGCGGTAATGGGCGATGGCGCGTTGGTTGTAGGCTTCGGCGAACTCCGGTGCATACTCGATGAGTTCGGTCAGCATGGCCACGGTCGACGCCAGGTCCGGTCCCTGCAGGGCGAATTGAAGTCGAAGATTCTGTTCGTCCGTCCCCGCGCGGAACCAAAGCTCCCACAATGAGTCCGTTGCGAACTTCCGAACCAGCGTATCGTCGTCCCGCAGGGCGGCGGACAGGGCCTTATTCGACTGCATCGTTCCGATCAGGCCGATGGCCAGCGCGGCAGCGCGGCGGAGTTGCGTGCTCGGGCCGCACAGGAGGCGCTGCAGGGTGCCCTCGTTGTAGCGCGTCTGCACGGCGTCGGCAAAGCCGCGCATTCCTTCGAGCATGCCGGCCTGGAGCAGATCCGGATCATCCCCGTGCTGGGGCTGCGGCAGTTTGTTGTAGCATTCGACCAGAAACGGCGCACTCACGTTCGACCCCTCACGGCACCCCGAGTGACCCCGGAACGCTGCATTCTAGTTCAATGTCGGCGGGCGGCGGGAAATCCGTTCCCTCCGCAACCGAACCGACGCGGGACGATTGGAACCTCTGCGGCTTCGGGGTTTTGAGCAATCCGAAGCCAAGGTTCGCTTAGGTTACCCAAGCAGGCGCGGCGTTGCCGGCGGGGGCTTGGGAGAATTGCGGAAACTTGAGCGGAAACGGTTCGTGCGCGCGGGTTGTTCCGCGCGCAGGACGTGTAGCGAGGATTAGGTAAACTGCCCACGTTGCCCCGGTTTACGCGGATGATTGGGCTTGGCGCAACTCTGCGGAATTTCCCTCAAAGTCCAAGGCGCGATTCGGTCGATGCAATCGGTGGAACCCGAATGCGATCTCCGTGCGCCGACCGCCGCGGAGAACCCGATCCGGGACGGAAACTTACGACTGGTGGGCCGTCGCCCGGCCGTTTTGGGGCGTTGTTCCTTGGGGGGAACCATGAAGCGTACTACTGCCGCGATCGTGCTCTTGGCCGGGCTGGGGGGCTGCGCGTCTCCCGACAAGCAAACCGTTGAAGGCGCGCGCCCCTTCAACAAGGCCGTCGCCGCCAGGACGATGTCCGCCATGCCGGATGTCGTCCAGGCCTCAGCCAAGACGATGCCCGGCCAAGCCGACGTCGTCACCGCGGACGGCCGCGGCTCGATGGCAGGCGGGGTCAGCCAGACGGCCGGCTTCAGCCGCGTCAACGGCATGGGCGGCTCCGCCGGATGCGCGGACGGCTCCTGCAACACCGGCAACGGCCTGCCGCCGTACGGCCCGACGACCAGCGGCTTCCGTCAGGCGATCGGCCACGGCGCCGGCATCCTGCCGGTACCTGCCATGGGCGTTCCCGGTGCGGTGGCCTTCCCCGGCGGCATGGGTGGCCCCGGTTCGGGCATGTACTCGGGCCAATTCATGGGCGGCCGTACGTCGGTCCGATTCGCCAACCCGCCCGGTATGAAGATCACCTGGCAAACCGCCGGCGGATTCCCGGACAACGGCCTCGAAGCCCCGGCCCGTTATAACTTCCCGCAGGCCAATATGTATCGCCTGCGCCTCAGCGGCATCCCGAACCGCCCGGGCAAAAACTACTACCCGACCCTCGAAGTCTACCCGGCCACCGCCAAGACGGTCACGTTCCTGTCGCACAGCACCGTGCCGGTCACCTTCACGGACGAAGACTTCGAACAGGTCAACGCGGGGAACCTCGTCGTCAAGGTGATCTACCTGCCGGACGAAAAGTATCAGGACTTGGCCGGTGCCGCCGGAGCGGATGAAGTCGTTTCGACCCGCCTCGAACCGGGCGTCAACCCGATCGAAGAAGCGAACCGCCGCGGCACGATCCTCGCCGTCATCCGCATCGGCAACGCCGACCTGCAGGACCCGAACACCCCGCCGCTGGATGCTCCGGTCGGCATGATGGGGCCCATGCCGACCGGCATGCCCACCCGAACGACGATGATGCCGAGCGTTCCGAGTCTTGTCCCCGGCATGCCGACGGCCACCCCGGCCCCGCTGCCCGGCACGGTGAAGCCGATCAGCCTCCCGCCGACGACGCGGTAAGGGGTGCAGTTAAGAATTTCGCCGCGAAGACCTCAAAGAACGCGAAGCGGAGAATGCACCCGGAACTTCACGTTCCTGAATTTCTCCGGCTTTGCGGACTTTGCGTTCTTCGCGGTGAATCGTTTCAGTTCTCATCGTTAGGGGCATCGTCATGAATCCGTCGCTGTTGTTGATGCTGTCGATGGTCGCCGGGAATCCGCCGACGATGCCGGTGCCGCCGAACCTGCCGGCGAACTACCCAACGTGTGGACCAAACGGCGGCCCGCGTCTGCCGGGTCAGCCCTGCCCGCCTTACGGTCCGCCGGCGCCGGTGCTGGCGGTGCGCTTCCTCGCCCCCGAAGGCGTGATGGTGCAGTACCTGCCCGGCAGCGGCAACACGTTCGCCACACCGAGCACGGTCGGTATGCGGCCCGGTTATCGCTACGTCGCGGCACTCGGCAATCTGCCCGGCCGCAATGCAAACGAGATGGTCTACCCGGTCGTCGAAGTCTTCGGCAGTCTGGTGCCGCGGGCCGGGATGAACGTGATGGAGTACGCCGCCCCGGTGGCGCTGAACCGCATGGATATCGACCGCGCCCTCGCGGGGACAATGGTCACGAAATACATCTACCTGGAAGACCCGACCAAGGCCGTGCCGATCGAAGCGAAGCCCGATCAGCCGCTGGAATTCAGCGACCTCACCGAGCGCGACGCCGAGGCTGCCGCCAAAAACAACGGCCGGTTGGTGGCCATCGTCCGCGTCGGCGATCGGTCCCCGGATGCGGATTTGTACGCGTCCTTCAACCTGCCCGGCACGATGCTGTTGCCCGGCTCGAACGCACTCGGCATTCCGAAGGTCGGCCCCTGCCTGCCCTTCTATGGAGTGCCGCTGTTCGATGCCGTCATCGGCTACAAACCGACGCCGGAAGAATGCCTGACCGACGGTGGCGACAAAGGTCCGCGCCTCGGCATCGGCCCCGCCGGCCGCCTCGGCGGGTTGAACCCAACCGATGTGAGTCTGGAATTCACCGCCAACCGCAAGCGTCGCGTGGCCACGTCCAACGAAGTCTGCATCTGTGCCCCGCGATTCGTGATCCGCAAGGTCGAAGCCGGGCCAAGCGGCCTGCAGATGGCCGTGGCCTTGGACGCCGCAGTGCAGACCGCACCGATCCGCACCGCGAGCATGAACCTGCTCGCCGGGGCAACCCTCAACCGCATCAAGCCCCTGGGGCTGGAAAGCCGGATGCGGCCGGCCATCACCTTCGTGGTCAACGGGTTGATGATCTTCGAAGGCGTCACGCGGCCGTACGGCATCTCCACGATCGCCGGAGTCCAGCAGTCGATCGGCGTCATCGAACCGGACGAAATCACGAGCAATCCGGATCAGTTCGTGGTCCACAAATCAGTCGAACCCGTCGGCCCGGTCAAGTCCGGCGACATCGTCACCTTCACGCTGAACTACCGCAACAGCACCGTCCACCCGGCAACCGACATCATCCTTTCGGATAGCCTCAGCGGTCGGCTGGAATACGTCCCCGGGTCGGCCCAGTCCGACCGCCCCGCCAACGTCACCACCTTGGACAACGAAGCCGGCTCGGTCGTGCTTCGGTTCGAGATCCCCGGCCCGATCCCGCCGGGCAAGACGGGTGTCGTCAAGTTCCGGGCGAAGGTTCGGTAGCAGAGTTCAGAGTTCAGAGTTCAGTGCTTCGCCTCTACAGGCGATTGGAAGCGGCGAAGTACTGAAAACTGAACACTAAACTCCTTCCGGCACGCAGCGCGGTCACGGTAAGCTCACATAGCACCGCTCGGGAAGCAAAAAAACGCCGGCCGAGCATTGCTGCTCGGCCGGCGTTTCGCGTTTTCGTTTTGACAGCCGGACTGTCAACATCGGCTACGGCTTCTTCGGCAGATCGCGTGGGTCCGGGCCGATTAGCTTCTTGAGTTCGGCAGTTTCACGCAGCGCCTTCTTGACTCGTTCCATCATGATGTTGCTCTGGCGGATATATTCCTGCACTTCGGCTTGGCGGCGATCCGGTTCAGAGAACCAGCGCCGTTGTCGTTTTGAGTTTGGACCCATTTGAGATCGCTTTTGAAGTAGGCGTTCTTTACCGATTTTACCGACTTTCACGAGATCCAAACGCAGAGAGCCGCCGAGTATGAATTCGGCGGCTCTCTGCGTTTTTGCGGCTCGGCAGCGTTACGTCATGGCCGGTTGGCGTTCCGGCATGTTGATGCGGACTTCGGCCAAGTGGTGCAGGTTGAAGCCCGTGCCTGCGGGAATCAAGTGACCGAGGATCACGTTTTCCTTGAGACCCACGAGGTAGTCCACCTTGCCGGCCAGTGCCGCTTCGGTGAGGACCTTCGTGGTTTCCTGGAAGGACGCCGCGCTGATGAAGCTGTCCGACTGCACCGCCGCCTTGGTGATCCCGAGGAGTTGCACCGAGGACGTCGCCGGGGCTGGGGCTTCCTGGGTCGGGAGTTTCTTCTTGGTTGCGGAGGCTTGCAGAGCGGCCCGTTCCTCGTTGTACGATTCGCGGGTCACGATCTGGCCTTCGCGGAAGTTCGATTCGCCCGGTTTCACGATCTTGACGCAGTCGTTGATGAGCCGTTCGTTGACCTGCGAGAAGGCGAACTTGTCCATCACCAGACCCGGCAGGAGACCCGTGTCGCCCATCGTCTCGACCTTCACCTTGCGCAACATTTGGGCCACGATGGTCTCGATGTGCTTGTCGTCGATATCGACCCGTTGGAGGCGATAGACGGCCTGCACTTCGCGGGTCATGTAGTCCTGCACCGCTTCCGTGCCGGTGACGCGAAGAATGTCGTGGGGTACGAGCGGACCGAAGACGAGCGGCTCGCCGGCCTTGATGTACTCGCCGGTGCTCACGCGGAGGTTGGTGTTGGCCGGGACCTGGTGCTCGCGTTCCTCGCCGATCGGCTTACCGTCGTCGGTTTCCGGTTGAATCCAGACGAGCCGCTTGCCGCGCTTCTTGTCCCCCATGCGGACCTTGCCGGAGACCTCGGCCATGACGGCCGGGTTGCGGGGGCGACGGGCTTCGAACAGTTCGGTCACGCGGGGCAGACCCCCGGTGATGTCCTGCGTCTTGGACACTTCCCGCGGCATCTTGGCGAGCAGGGTCCCGGGCGATACCTTCTGCTTGTCGAGAACCTGGACGTTTGCTTTTTCCGGGATGAAGTAGGCCCGCAGCACGTTGCCGCGATCGTCCTCGACCGTGATGGTCGGGTGCAGATCGCCCTTGTGCTCCATGATGGTGAAGCGTTCGACGCCCGACACGGCATCGCGTTCGCGGCGAAGGGTTTCGCCTTCCTTGATGTCCTGCCAGCGGGCCTTGCCGCCTTCTTCGCAGATGATCGGCAAGCTGTGCGGATCCCATTTGGCGAGGATCGTGCCCGCCGGAATTTCCTGGCCGTCGGTCACGAACAGTTCCGAGCCGTTCGGGATGCTCGCCCGTTCGATGATCGGGCCGCCCTTGCCGCGCAGAATCACGATTTCGCCCGAGCGGGCCAGTGCGATCTTCAAGCCGTCGTCGTTGGTGACGACGTTGATCCGCTCGAACTGAATGATGCCGCCCTTCTTCGACTTATACTCCGCGTCGATGGCGCCCTTGCCGGTGGCGACGCCGCCGAAGTGGAAGGTGCGCATCGTGAGTTGCGTACCGGGTTCGCCGATGGACTGAGCGGCGATGATGCCGACGGCCATGCCTTCCTCGACGAGGCCGCCCGTGGCCAAGTCCATGCCGTAGCACAGCCTGCAGATGCCGAGCGGGGCTTGGCAGTACATCGGGCTGCGGACCATGATCTTGTCCAGGCCGAGCTTGTCGATGAGCTTCGCCTTCTCGGGCATGATCATCTCGTTTTCCTCGACGATCACTTCCCCATTGGTCGGGTGGTAGATCGAGTTGCGCGAGACCCGACCGCGGATGGCGTCGTACAGCGGGCGGTCGATTTCGTCCCCCTTATACATGATGCCCTTGGTCGTCCCTTGGGTCGTGCCGCAGTCGTGCATCGTGATGACGACGTTCTGGGCCACGTCCGCGAGCTTGCGGGTCAGGTAGCCCGAGTCGGCCGTCTTCAAGGCCGTATCCGCGAGACCCTTGCGGGCACCGTGGGTGCTGGAGAAGTATTCCAGCACGTTGAGACCTTCGCGGAAGTTCGACTTGATCGGCGTCTCGATGATCTCGCCCGAAGGCTTGGCCATGAGGCCGCGAAGCCCGGCGAGCTGACGGATCTGCTCGATGCCGCCGCGGGCACCCGAGTGGGCCATCAGGTAAATCGGGTTGAGATACGGCACGATCTTACCGGTTTCCGGATCCGGTCGGCGGTCGGCGGCAAGGTCGATCATCAACTGCTTGGTGATCTGTTCGCGGGCGCCGTTCCACTGTTCGAGCGTCTTGTTGTAGCGTTCGTCGTTGGTCATGAGGCCGCGCTCGTACTGCTTGCGGAGCTTTTCGACTTCCTTTTCCTTCTCGCGCAGAATCGCGTCCTTGGTTTCCGGGGTGCGGAGGTCCGAGGCGGCGAAGCTGAGGCCGGACTTGGTCGATTCGCGGAAGCCGATTTCCTTCATGCGGTCCAGCAGCGAGATCGTCTCGCGGCGGCCGAGCACCTGATAGCAGTCCGCAATGATGCGGCTGAGGTATTTGCTCCCCAGCGCCAAGTCGTAGAAAGCCATCTCGGGCTTGAGGATGTCGTTGAAGACCACGCGGCCGACGGTGGTGCGGACCAACCCGTTCGGTTTGCGGGGAATTTCGTCCGCGACCGTGGCGCCGCGGTCGTTCTTGACTTCGGAGACGACCTTCTTGTCGATCGGCATCCGCACTTGGATGCGGGCGTGGAGACCCAAGCGATTTTCGGCGTGCGCCTGGAAGACTTCCTGCGGGCTGTGGAAGATCATCCCTTCGCCCGCTTCGACCTTTTCGCCCTCGTCGCCGCGGGACGCGGTGACCCAGTAGCAACCCATGACGATGTCCTGCGACGGCGTGATGATGGGGTTGCCGTTGGCGGGGCTGAAGATGTTGTTGGTCGACATCATCAGGATGTAGGCTTCGACCTGGGCTTCGATGGACAGCGGCAGGTGCACGGCCATCTGGTCGCCGTCGAAGTCGGCGTTGAAGCCCTTGCAGACGAGCGGGTGCAGACGGATGGCGTTCCCTTCGATGAGCGTCGGCTCGAAAGCCTGAATGCCCATGCGGTGCAGCGTCGGGGCACGGTTCAGCAGCACCGGGTGATTCTTGGTGACTTCTTCGAGAATGTCCCAGACCTGCTCTTCCTTGCGCTCGAGCATCTTCTTGGCGGACTTGATCGTGTCCGCGTGGCCGAGTTCCTTGAGGCGGCGGATGATGAACGGCTGATACAGTTCCAGCGCGATCTTCTTGGGTAACCCGCACTGGTGCAGTTTGAGTTCCGGGCCGACCACGATGACCGAGCGGGCCGAGTAGTCGACGCGCTTGCCGAGGAGGTTTTCCCGGAAGCGGCCCTGCTTGCCCTTGATCATATCGGTGAGCGACTTGAGCGGCCGGTTCGACGAGCCGAGCACCGGCCGCTTGCAGCGGTTGTTGTCGAACAGCGCGTCGACGGATTGTTGCAGCATCCGCTTTTCATTGCGGATGATGACTTCCGGAGCGTTCAGGTCGACCAGCTTCTTGAGCCGGTTGTTGCGGTTGATGATCCGGCGATAAAGGTCGTTCAAATCCGACGTGGCGAAGTTGCCCGAGTCGAGCAACACCAGCGGCCGCAGGTCCGGCGGGATGACCGGGATGCACTCGAGAACCATCCACTCGCACTTGTTCGACGAGTCCCGCAGGGCTTCGACGGTTTTTAGGCGCTTGACCAAATCCTTGGTCCGCTGCTTGGAGGCCTTCTCACCCTTAAGCATTTCCGCGTCGAGCCGTTCGCGCAAGTCTCGGGAGAGTTGCACGAGGTCGAGCTTTTCCAGAAGCTTCTTGATGGCTTCCGCACCCATGTCGACTTCGAACGTGTCGCCGAACTCCGCACGGTAGTGGCGAAATTCGTCTTCGGTGAGGAGTTGGCGTTCCTTCAACGCCGTCTCACCGGGATCGACGACCACGTAATCCTGGAAGTAGATGATCTTCTCGAGGCTCGAGGTCTTCATGTCCAAGAGCGTGCCGAGGCGGCTCGGCATCGCCTTGAAGAACCAGATGTGGACGACCGGCGCGGCCAATTCGATGTGGCCCATGCGCTTGCGGCGGACGCGGCTGTGCGTGACCTTCACGCCGCAGCGATCGCAGATCATCCCCTTGTACTTCATGCCGCGGTACTTGCCGCACGTGCACTCCCAGTCCTTCTCGGGTCCAAAGATGCGCTCGCAGAACAGACCGTCCTTTTCCGGGCGGTAAGTACGGTAGTTGATCGTCTCGGGCTTCTTGACTTCGCCGAACGACCACGTACGGATGTCGTGCGGGCTGGCAAGGCTGATGCGAACGGCACCATAGTCGTTGATGCGGTCGTAATGGCCGGATTCGGCGGCGGTCAGCGGGGCTGCAGTACTCATATCGGTCATCCCCAGGGGTCGAAGATCAGATCAGGCAATTCAAACGAACGGGGCCTAAACGGAGGCCAGTTCGGCATTGTGGTTCGGCAGCAAGTACCGAATGACTTCGTCGTGGTTCATGTCGAGCACTGCGGCCATGCGTCGCGCAGTCGGAAGTTCGTCGGCCAAGTCGAGGACCGAATCGATGATGATCCGCAGATACGACTCATCCCGATGGATGAGTTGAAGCGGAATCAACTCGGCGACGTCGAGCAGTCTCGCGGTATTAGCGCTGTCGAGTTCGTCGCACATGGCTTGCATCCGCAAATCGATAAGAAGTCGATGCAGCATCATCCCGAGGTGTTCCGAGGTCAAGTCTTGAGGAAGCATCAGCATCGGAAGTACTCCTCAGGATTCCGGAATCACGTCGAACAACCTAGTCCAACGCTTCGAGGTTTTCTCCCCGATCGGGCGCACTTCGATGCTTGGGATCGAAGTGCGAAGCTGATCATCGAGCATAGCCGATTCGATTTTCCAGTACCGTCCGTGAACATCGCTTCGCTCGATCGACCCTTTCGGCGAAAACAAGCAGTCAAGGCTCAAAAACAGCTCCTGCAGGAATCGGCCAGCAAGACCGAGCACGACGGCTCGGATCGAATTCAGACCTGCTTCGCGAGCACAGACCGAGCGACGAACGCCGGCCATGATGAGATATCGTTGATCGCTCATGGCCGACATTCACCTTGATTTAAACCCGCTTCTTCTCCAGTTGCATGTTCAGGCCGAGGCCGCGGATTTCGTGGGTGAGCACGTCGAAGCTCGCGGGCGTGCCGGCTTCGAGCGTGTTTTCGCCCTTGACCATGCTCTCGTAGATCTTCGTGCGGCCTTCCACGTCGTCCGACTTCACGGTGAGCAGTTCCTGAAGGATGTAAGCGGCGCCGTAGGCCTCGAGCGCCCAAACTTCCATTTCCCCGAAGCGCTGGCCGCCGAAGCGGGCCTTGCCGCCCAGCGGTTGCTGCGTGATGAGCGAGTATGGCCCCGTGGCCCGGGCGTGCACCTTGTCGTCGACCAAGTGGTGGAGCTTGAGCATGTAGAGGTAGCCGACCGTGACGGGCTGCTCGAAGCGGTCCCCCGTGCGGCCGTCGTACAGCACACTCTTGCCCGTGTCCGGCAGGCCGGCTTCCTTCAGGGCCTTGCGGATTTCTCCTTCGTCGGCCCCGTCGAAGACCGGCGTGATGCACTTGAAGCCCAACCGCGCGGCGGCGAAGCCGAGGTGGGTTTCGAGAATCTGGCCGACGTTCATCCGGCTCGGAACCCCGAGCGGGTTCAGGATGATGTCGACCGGGGTCCCGTCCTTCAGGTGCGGCATGTCCTCTTCGGGAAGGATCTTGGAGATCACCCCCTTGTTGCCGTGCCGGCCGGCCATCTTGTCGCCCACGGAAATGACCCGCTTGGTGGCGACGTAGACCTTGACCATCTGCTGCACGCCGGACGGCAACTCGTCGCCGCGCGACAGCGAGTGCATCTTGCGTTCCTGCTCGTCGATGAAGAACTGCAGCCGCTCCCAGTGGCGGTTGTAGATCTTCTGGACCTGCTTGATCTTGTCGGGCGTGCGGACGTCGAGACTCTCGAGCTTGAAGGCCTTGGCCTGCCCCGAGACGATCAGGTCGTCCTTCTCGCTGCCCAGCGTCTTGCCCGTGTTCGGATCCTTCAGGTCCTTCTTGTCGATGACTTCGGCCAAGGCTTCGATGAACTCGCGGAACTGCTCGGCGATCTTCTCGGAGTAGGTCGAGGTGATCTCCTTTTCGCGCTTGGCGATTTCCTTCTTCTCGTCGTCCGACATGCTCGCCTTGCGGCTGAACCTGTGGGCGGCGATCACGACCCCTTCGACGCCGGACGGCACTTCGAGCGAGTCGTTCTTGACGTCCTCACCGGCCCGGCCGAAGATCGCATGCAGCAGCTTTTCTTCGGGCGTGAGTTCCGAACGGGACTTCGGGGACACCTTGCCGACGAGGATGTCGCCGGGCTTGACGAACGTCCCCACCCGGACAATGCCGGTGTCGTCGAGGTTGTTGAGAGCCTTGGGGGAAACGTTGGGAATGTCCTTGGTGAACTCTTCCTTGCCGAGCTTCGTTTCGCGGATTTCCGAGTCGAACTCCTCGATGTGGAGCGACGTGTACGTGTCGTTCTGCACCAGGCGTTCGCTGATGATGATCGCGTCTTCGAAGTTGTAGCCTTCCCACGACATGAACGCGACGAGCACGTTTCGGCCGAGGGCAAGTTCCCCTTGATACGTTGCGGCGCCGTCGGCGAGGATCGTCGCCTTCTTGACCTTCTGGCCCATCTTGACGATCGGCTTCTGGTTCAGGCAAGTTCGTTCGTTGAGGCCGTGGAACTTGCGCAGCACGTACTCCCGGACGATCTTGTCCTTCTCCTCGATCTTGATGCGTTCGCTGTCCACATAGACGATCGTGCCGTCTTCCTGGGCGCGGACCAGCATCCCCGAGAAGCGGGCGACTTCCTTCTCCAACCCGGTGCCGACGATCGGCGGTTCCGGGACCAACAGCGGCACCGCTTGGCGCTGCATGTTGGAACCCATGAGCGCCCGGTTGGCGTCGTCGTGTTCGAGGAACGGAATCAGACCGGCGGAGACGCCGACCATCTGCTTCGGCGAGACGTCGATGTACTCGATGTCCTTCGAGGCGATGGAGCCGAGTTCGCCCGTGATCCGCCCGTTGACGCGGTCGGCCTTGATCTTGCCCTTGTCGTCGGTCTCGGTGTCGGCCGGAGCCAACTTCAGTTGCGACTCCTCGTCGGCCCGCAGCTTGACCACGTCTTCGGTCAGCTTGTGGTCCTTCATCTTGCGGTACGGCGTCGTGAGGAAGCCGTATTCGTCGATCTCCGCGAAGATGGCGAGCGACGAAATCAGACCGATGTTCGTCCCTTCCGGGGTCTCGATCGGGCAGATGCGGCCGTAGTGTGAGATGTGCACATCGCGCACTTCGAAGCCGGCGCGCTTGCGGTTCAAACCGCCTGGTCCCAGGGCCGAAAGGCGCCGTTCGTGCGTGAGCTGGGCCAACGGGTTGGTCTGATCGACCACCTGCGACAGTTCCGATCGACCGAAGAAGTAGTCGATGGCGGCCGAGACCGACTTCGGGTTGATCAGAGTCCGCGGCGTCATTTCCTCCGCGTCCTTGATGGCCATGCGTTCCTGCACGGTGCGACGGAGCTTGAGGAAGCCCTTACGCATTTCGTCCGCGGCCAATTCGTCGATGGTCCGCAGACGGCGGTTGCCGAGGTGGTCGATGTCGTCCACCCCGCCGATACCCGCGCGGAGGTCGAACAGATACTTCATCGCGTTGACGAAGTCGACGGCCCGCAGCGTCATTTCCGTTTCCGGCACGTTCTGGTTGAACTTGCGGTTGATGCGGAAGCGACCCACCCGACCGAGGCGATAGCGGTTTTGGTCGAGGAACTTCTCCTTGAAGAGGTCTCGGGCCTTCTCCAGTTGCGCCGGGTTGCCCGGGCGCAGTCGCTGATAGATCTTCAACAGCGCGGCTTCGTGCGAATCGGTCCCGTCTTCGGCCAGCGAGTTCAGAACGATCTGATCCTTCGGATTGGCGATGACGACGACTTCCTTGAGCATCGACGCCGAGATGCGGTCCATAGTGACGGCCGAGAACGGCTTGCCGGCGTCGACGAACACTTCACCCGTTTCCGGGTCGATGACGTCCTCGACGGCGATCATCGGCGGAATGCCGGCTTCGACATCGCCGACGAGCCGGGCGCGGACGTCCTTGGCATTCAGCTTGATCGTTTCCGGCGTGAAGAACTCACGGAGCAGGCCGGCGGTCTGGCTGTACTGCGGATCCATGGCCCGCAGAAGCGTCATGGCCGAGAACTTGCCGGACTGGTCGATGCGGACGCCGAGGGTGTCCTTCTTCGTGCAGTTGATCTCGATCCACGAGCCGCGTTCCGGGATGATCCGACAACTGTGCATGTCCTTATCGGCTTCGCGCTCCACGACGAAGTCCACGCCCGGCGAGCGGTGCAGCTGGGAGACGACGACGCGCTCGGCCCCGTTGATGATGAACTCGCCGCCGCCGATCATGATCGGCATGTCACCCAGATAGACTTCTTCCTCAACCGCGTTGCCGTCCGCCTTACGAAGTCGCAGCCAGACACGGAAAGGCCTACCGTAGGTCAGCCGCAGCTGCCGGCATTCTTCCTGATCGTAGCGCGGCTTGCCGAGTTCGTACTTGACGTACTCCAGGCTGATTTTCTTGTCGTAGCTCTCGATCGGGAAAATTTCCCGCAACACACCTTCCAAGCCGCTGACGGTCCGCTTGTCCGGATGGACGTCGAGTTGCAGGAAGCGATCGTAAGAGCGCGTCTGGATGTCCGTGAGGTGCGGCACTTCGGCGGCGTCGCCGAACTGGCCGAAATTGCGTTCCACGGTTGGGGCGATAATCCGCACGGCCGGGATGGCCATCGGTCGTCTCCTTGTTGCCGAGTGGTGAACAAAACGCGACGACGCGAGCCGAGTTCCGCGTCGAACATCGACAACGGGGCTTGCGAAGGCGGAGAATAAACGTTATTTGTCGTTGAGCGAAACCGCGGCACAGGACTGCAGGGATGACAACCGCGAAAAAACTTCCGACAACACCAACAAATCGCACGGCAACCGATTGGGATGCAGGCGATTCGTTCGACTGTGGGAAGCGTGGCGGTCGGATCGAAGCAAGTGGGTTACGTGCATAGTCACCACTGGCTGCATGGGACAGCAATCCGCTAACGCTTTTCATCGGAATGAACCGACACCAACACGTTGTGCGAATTCGCTGCGAAAAATTCTCGAAGTTCTCGATCTAAAGCATAATATCCGGAAGTGGGCGGCTTGGCCACCCACCCGGGCATATTTTTTCACGATTGTCAAGCTTAGACCGGTTTGATTTCGACCTTGCCGCCTTCTTTTTCCAACTTCGCCTTGAGGTCTTCGGCCGTCTTCTTGTCGACGCCGGCCTTGAGTTCTTTCGGGGCGCCTTCGACGGCAGCCTTGGCTTCGCCGAGGCCCAAGCCCGTGATTTCACGGACGACTTTGATGACGCCGATCTTCTTCGCGGGATCGAAGCCCGCGAGGATGACGTTGAATTCGGTCGGTTCGGCCACCGGAGCGGCCGCAACGGCTGCGACCACCGGACCGCCGCCACCGCCGCCACCGGCGGCCGGCTCGATCTTGTAGGTTTCCTTCATGTAGCTCGTCAGTTCGACGGCTTCGGCCAAAGTCAGTTTGGACAGCTTGTCGCCGAGTTCTGCAATCGCGCTCATCGTTCGATCCTTTCAAAGTTTGCTTTTTGCCGGGTGAAGCATCCCGACGACCAAGCGTAATAGCCGAAGTTAAGTTGAATTCGTTTCCGTCGTCCGCATCCGATCGCTAAGCCGCCGGGGCTTCCGCCGCCGGCGGTGTTTCCGCCGCCGGCGTTTCCGTTGCATCCGCCTTGGCCTTCTCTTCGATGGCCTTCACCACCGCCAGGAGCGTACCGCCGGCGCCGAGAATCGCGGCTGCCAAGTTGGCCCCGGGCGCGATCGCACAGCCGAGGACGTTGCCGATCGCTTCTTCGCGGGTCGGCAGCGTCTTAGCGACAGCCATCGTCACCGGTTGGCCGTCCGAAACTGCGGTCTTGATCTTGAACTTGTCGGGGAGCTTAGGATCCTTCTTCAAGTCCTTGATCGTCGAATCGACGGTGTTGGACAGTTCCTTGATGTTGGCGCCGCCCCAGCACAACAGTGTCGGGCCGGACCAGACGTCGCCGAAGTTCAGGCCGTTCTCGGCGAAGATCTTCTTGGCATAGCTGTTCTTGACGAGCTGAACCTTGATCTTCTTTTCGCGGAGCGCCTTGCGGAACTGATAGTCGGTGGCGGCATCGACCTTTTCCGGGGCGACGACGATGTAATCGCGGGCCGTGCCGAAGGCGGCGCGGAGGGCGGTCAGTTCGAGCGCCTTGATTTTCTTGCTCATGACTCAGGTCTCCTTCGTTCGGGTGGGATGTCCGTCGCGTCCTGGCTCAGACCGACATGCGGATGCCGGGAGCCATCGTCGCGGACAGGACGATTCCGTTGATGAAGTTGCCCTTCACGCCGGCCGGTTTGGCCGCGCGAACCGTTTCGACGAAGGTTGTGATGTTCTCGGCGAGCTTCTCGTCCGAGAACGAAACCTTGCCCACCCCGGCGTGTATCTGCCCGGTCTTGTCCGAACGGTACTCGACCTTGCCGGCCTTGAAGTCCCGCACAGCCGCGGCCACATCGCCGCCCGCGGCGACCACGGTGCCGGCTTTGGGGGTCGGCATCAGGCCGCGCGGTCCGAGCACCTTACCCAAACGGGAGACCTGACCCATCATGTCCTGTGTGGCGATGGCCACGTCGAAGTCCAGAAAGCCTTCCTTCTGCACCTTCTCGACCAAGTCCGAACCGCCGACGAAATCCGCTCCGGCGGCCTTGGCCTTGGCGATGTTTTCGCCCTGGCAGAAGATCGCCACGCGTACGGCCTTGCCGATCCCGTGCGGCAGAGCGACCGAACCGCGGACCATCTGGTCCGACTGGGTCGGGTCGATGCCGAGGTTCATGTGCACTTCGACCGACTCGTCGAACTTCGCCTTTTTGAAGGTCTTCAAAAGCACTAAGGCCTGCTTCAGCGGCAACACGCCCGAGGCTTTGACCTTGGACTCCATGCTCTTGGCGGCGTTGCGGGACTTCTTGCCGCGTCGCGGAGCCTTGCCGGGCGACTTCTTTTTCTTCTTGGTCTCTGCGGTCACCATCGCCGGCTTGCTCGGCGCCTGAGTTGCCTGAGTTGCCGCTTCCGGCTTCTTGTCTTCTTCGGCCATTGTGAAACTCCTTTGGCGAAGGAAACCCACTCGGCAAACGAGCGCGGCTTCAACTTCTCCCACTTCCGACCGCCGCAATGGCGATCCAGTGGTGCGGTGCGACTGCGGGAACGCTTCCCGAAGCACGCGGGAAAACACTAATCGACGATCGTCACGCCCATGCTGCGGGCGGTGCCTGCGATGATCCGCTCGGCGTGCTCGGCATCGCGGGCATTCAGGTCGACCATCTTCCGCTTGGCGATGTCGGCCACTTGGGCCTTGGTCACCGTGAAGCCCTTGTACTTGCCGCCCTTTTTGGCGTCGGCGGGGATCACGTCGCCGCCGGCCTTCTTGGCGTGCGGAATCTTGCAGGCGAGCTTGAGCAGAATGGCCGCAGGAGGCGACTTGATCTTGAACTCGAAGCTGCGGTCCGAATAAACGGTGATGATGATGGGAAGCATCATCCCCTTGGTTTCCGGCCCGGCCGTCTTTTCGTTGAATTGCTTCACGAACTGGCCGATGTTCACGCCGTGAGCACCGAGGGCGGGGCCGACCGGCGGGGCCGGCGTCGCCAGGCCACCGGGGCATTGCAGTTTAACGAACGCTGTAACTGTTTTGGCCATAATCCACCTGAAACGCTTGGCCGCGCACGCCGGACCCAAGTCGTCGGGACTGCTTTTCGCGGTGGTTGGTCACCGGGAAAAAAGAACCCGTTCCACGATGGACGCGGAACGGGGTGAAGTTTGTGATTGTAATCGTCCGACGGGCTTGTCAAGGGAAATCGGCCGAATCCGAGTGGTGCATGGTCGTTTCACACTCCCCATGGTGGAGACGCGCTCCGCGGCGCAACCGTGGGAATCCTCTGAGAGACCATTTCATTTCTGTTTTTAGCCGCGTAGCCGCGTGTGCCCTTAGCCCACGGTGGAGACGCGCTTCGCGATGCAATCGTGGGAACGCTCCAATCGATAAAACGAGTCCCGTAGGGACGATTGCGACCTTCGTGGAGCCGATACGTGCCGCATACGTTTACGCAACTTCATTTTCACGTCGTTTTCAGCACCAAAAATCGCGCGCCGTGCCTTGCCCCCGCGATCCGCGAACAAGTTTGGGAATACCTCGGCGGCGTCGTTCGCGGTGAAGGTGGACTCGTGCATCGGATCGGCGGCATAGCGGACCACGTTCATCTGCTCCTGACACTCCGCCAAACGAAAACGCTCGCGGACATGATGCGTACGGTCAAGGCCGTTTCATCCGGCTGGGCAGCCAAAACATTGCCGACCGAAGAAATACGATGGCAGACCGGCTATGCCGCATTCTCAGTAAGCCATTCCATGATCGATGTCGTCGGCGAATACATTCGGAATCAGGAAACACATCACCACAAGAGGTCGTTACAGGATGAGTTGCGTCAATTGTTGAGTCGGCACGGCCTCGAACCGGACGAAGCTCACATGTGGACGTAAACAATTCCCACGGTTGCGTCGCGAAGCTCGGCTCCACCGTGGGCTAAGGGCAAGCGCCGCTACGCGGCTAAAAGCGGAAGCGGCTGGGCACGTCAGTTCTTGTCCACTTGCCAGTGATCGAATTCCATCTCCACGGGCCGGCCGAAGATCGTCACCACCACCGTGATCTTGGGCGTTTCGCTCGCGTCCTTAGGCGTGGAAATGTCCTTGACGTCCCCTTCCATGCCGGCGAAGGCACCGTCGCGGATCTTGACCTTGTCGCCCTTCTCGAAGTCGAGTTTGACGACCGTCTTGCCCGGCTTCGCTTTCTTACCGTCGCCTGGAGGCAGGGCTTCACCGAGCATCCGCTGGATGTCGATGTCGTTCATCGGTGCGGGCGGCTTGCCGGGAGCGGAGCCTACGAAATCGCCGACCCCGGAGGTTTCGCGGAAGAGATACAGAATCTGGTCGTTGAATTCGACTTCGGCCATGAGGTAGCCGGGGTACTTCTTGCGTTCTTTGGTGACGCGCTTTTCCTTCGTGATCTTCTCGCCGTTCTTGGTTTCCTTAACCTTGCGGACCTCGACGACGCGCTCGACGGGAATGTAGACCTGGCCGAAGAATTCCTCGAGGCCTTCGATCTTCACCTTGCGTTCGATGGCCGCCTTGATCGACTCCTCGCGGTTGCTTGTCACCTTGACGATGTACCAACGCTTCGCGGAAACCGGCGCGGCATCCAAGACCGGCTCGGCGGGATCGTCCTGCAACCCGCTCTCGACAGCGCCCGCCGCGGAGGCGGTCGCTTCGATCCCAGCGTCGGCGTCGGCGTCCACGAGTTCGTGTTCGTCCGATTCGGGCTCGGTTGCTTCGGGCTCGGCCGGCTCGGGTTCGGCGGGAACCGACTCGGTCGCTAAGGGCGTGTCCAGGACTGCGTCTTCGGTCATGGCGGCGATTCCAAGGTGCGGTGTGTCGTCGAAGATATCGTTACCAGTTGGGGCCGCGCGGATCGTTCGCGCCGCCGACCTGTTCCGTCGCAGCCGTGCGGCTCGGCAGAACCTGAATATAGGGATTGCTCAACAGCCAGCCCCAGAACAGATCGACCACCATGAGGAACAGGGTCACCAGCACGACGAAGATCAATACGACCAAAGTATCCTGAATCAGCCGCTTCCGGCTGGACCAGGAGACCTTGTTCATTTCCGCTTCCGTCGCGATGAGGAAATCCGCGAAGTCCGGCATGTTGATGGCCCGCCACGAGATCCAGAAAGTCGCTGCGGCGAGCAGGATCGGTGCGGTGAACCCGAGGTCGGTCAGCAGTGTGAAGCTTTTGTCCGTAAAGGGAATGCGGAGCACCCAATCGCCGGAGACCATGCCGTTGTGAATCAGCGAATAGACGCCGCTGAGGCCGATGAGCAGGAAGCCGAGGAGCGTGTAGCGACGGGCTTTGAGGCCCTGATTCTTCTTGTAGTTGAACAGCGAGAACCAGCCTTGTTCCTCCAACGCGATCATCCAGCCGCGGGCATGACTGCCGTTGAGATAACGGAAGGCCCCGCCGAGCATCGCTCCGATCGCGACCACCGTCACGGGCAGGCCGTATTCCCACTGCTCCAGATTCAGCCCGATCGCCCGGCCGATGAAGAAGATGGCGATGACCAAGCCAAGGATCATGCCGATCGCGCCTCGGGTTCCCTTGGCTGGGTTACCGAGCAAAACGCTGCCGAGAACGACGAACGCGGCAATCACGGCGACCTGGGCCGACAAGCGTAGGATGGTGTCGAGAAATCCTCCGAGGCCTGTCAGCGACGGACTGATCGACTGCTTCCAGAATGTCGGCAGCAGATACGTCGCGACGGCCAAGCCTGCCAGGATCAGCACGGCACCCAAGGCACCACCGACGAGCGGCGACGTGGTCCACGGAGCGGATTTCGGTGGTTGTTGTTTGGTGTCCAAGGCTGCGGCGGTCCCCATATGCTGCTTCCCGACTCCGGAGCTTCCGGTGATTGGTTGGATCGTATTGTGCCGTCGGGTTGTCGACACCGGCAAGCAAGAAAGCCGGCGCTGTACGCCGGCTTCGACATCGGCACACGTTGTCGGACTCATTCAGGCAACAGGTGCGTCAGGAATCGAACCTGAAACCTGCGGTTTTGGAGACCGCTGCTCTACCAGTTGAGCTACGCACCTAGCGTCAATGCGGAAGTTTGAATGCTGAATGCGGAATTTAAGGCAAGTAAATCGAAAGGACGCAGTAACTCATACCTCTCTCTTCCGTTTTCCCAAATTCCGCATTCCGAAATCCGCATTCCACAATTGCTCTAAACCGTGATCTTCGTCACCACGCCCGAACCCACCGTGCGGCCACCTTCGCGGATGGCGAAGCGCAAGCCTTCGTCCATGGCGACCGGCATGCCTTCCATGAGTTCGACGTCGACCTTGACGTTGTCGCCCGGCATGCACATTTCGACGCCGGTCGGCAGCTTGATCGACCCGGTCACGTCCGTGGTGCGGAAGTAGAACTGGGGCTTGTAGCCGGAGAAGAACGGCGTGTGACGACCGCCTTCATCCTTCGACAGCACGTAGATGTTCGCTTCGAACTTCGTGTGCGGCGTAATCGAGTTCGGCTTGGCAAGCACTTGGCCGCGTTCGATGCCGTCCCGGTCGATGCCGCGGAGCAGCACACCGACGTTGTCGCCGGCGATCGCGCTGTCGAGCGTCTTCTGGAACATTTCGATGCCGGTGATGGTCGTCTTGACCTTGTCCTTGCGCAGGCCCACGATTTCGCAGTCGTCACCGACTTTGGCCGTGCCGCGTTCGACCCGACCCGTGGCGACCGTACCGCGGCCCTTGATCGAGAAAACGTCTTCGATCGACATCAGGAACGGCTTGTCTTCTTCCCGCGGAGGGAGCGGAATATAGCTGTCCAACGCGGCGATGAGTTCGTCGATCGACTTCGACCCGGGACCGTCGTTGTTGGACGGGTTTTCCAGTGCGTCCTTCGATTGACCGCGAATGATCGGCGTGATGTCGCCCGGGAACTCATACTTATTCAGCAACTCGCGGATTTCGAGTTCGACGAGTTCGAGCAATTCCGGATCGTCGACCGTGTCGCACTTGTTCATGTACACGACGATCGTCGGCACGCCGACCTGCTTGGCGAGCAGCACGTGTTCGCGCGTTTGCGGCATCGGGCCGTCGTTGGCCGCGACCACGAGGATCGCGCCGTCCATCTGCGCGGCTCCAGTGATCATGTTTTTGATGAAGTCGGCGTGGCCGGGACAGTCGATGTGGGCATAGTGCCGGTTCGGGCTGTCGTATTCCACGTGCGACACGGCGATCGTGACGGTCTTGTTCGCGTCCCGAACGGTGCCGCCCTTGGTGATTTCCGCGTAGGTCTTGACTTCCTGCTTGTTCTTGAAGCCTTGACGCGCGACGATCGCGGCCGTCAGAGTCGACTTGCCGTGGTCGATGTGACCGATCGTCCCAACGTTGACGTGCGGCTTGGTGCGGTTGAAAGTCTCCTTCGCCATCGTTCTTCCTCAATCGAGTCGCTGCGGACTCACAGTGTAGTAACCCCTCGGGAACCCGACCCGCACAAACGCGGATCCTCGCCCGACCCCTTCCGACAAGCCGAAACTTTGCCTGAATCCCCAACCCGCAATTCACGTTCCCCTGTGGGTCCGTGCAAGCGGGAAGAGCCGCAAGGCCCTTCGAGAGCTGCTGATGGGAATCGAACCCATGACCTCTTCCTTACCAAGGAAGTGCTCTACCAGCTGAGCTACAGCAGCCTATCGTACCGAACCGATCGACCCCAACCTCCGACTTCGGCAGGATACACCGATGCTGCCGATTCGCCAAGAACGGGAGACGGGATTTGAACCCGCAACAGCTTGCTTGGAAGGCAAGTACTCTACCGTTGAGTTACTCCCGCATTTGCAATTTTGAAGTTTGAATTAAGAACGATGAATGAAGACGGCCGATTGCTCTTCAATTCCGCATTCCGCACTCCGACTTCATCATTGATCCAATGGGCAAAGAGGGATTCGAACCCCCGTACTCCGAAGAGGCCAGATTTACAGTCTGGTGCATTTGACCGCTCTGCCATTTGCCCGTGTGTGTCGCCCGCGGCTTTTGCTTTCCGCAGGCTGCCGCCTTAGTTTTTGTTCGTTTTTTTCGTCTCGTTGAAAGCCCGAGGAGGGATTTGAACCCACGACCTACGGTTTACAAAACCGTTGCTCTACCCCTGAGCTACGCGGGCAGCGTCCGGAGAGTCGCACGAAAGAACCAGATTAGGCTTCCCCGCAACTCCCTTCAAGGCGAATCTGCACGGCTCGCCGTTCAAACGGAGCGAATTCCGAGCGGCGGGGTTCGCACTCCCACCACAAGTTCGCAATCGTACGCTCCAAAAGCCGCTTCACCCGGCCGTCGGTTCCAGCCCGCGAAGGGTGCCGGTGCTGGAGGCGAAGCGGTCGAGCGGAAGGCCCAATTGCTGCAGAATGGTGACGTAAAGGTTGGGCAGCGGCGCGTTTTTGGAGCGGTCGAACGCGAGGTGGCCGGCGTGCTTGAGCATGCCGCCTGCGAGCAGCACCGGCAGGTTGGTGTTGGCGTGCGAGTTGGCGCTGCCCATCGGCGTGCCGTAGAGAACCATGGTTTTGTCCAGGAGCGAGGCACCACCTTCGGCTGTCCCGTGCAGTTTTGCGAGGAACTTGTCGAGGCTTTTGAATTGTGCCGATTCGATCTTAAAGAGCTGGTCGAGGGCTTCCGGTCGGTTGCCGTGGTGAGTAAGGCCGTGGGTTTCGTCCTTCACGCCGGGGAGTTCGGGCACGATGCTGAAGGTGTTGATGAACAGCGTCACGATCCGCGTCGAATCGGATTCGATGGCCAGCCGGGCAACGTCCAACATCAGGTCGATGCGTTCGGTCAGCTTGCGGGTGTCGGCCACGTCCTTCGGCTCGGCGGCGGTCGGCTTGGGCTTCGGCTTCTTCTCCCATTCCTGCGTGAGTTGCAATTGAATTTCGAGTTGTCGAACGGCCGTGTAGTACTGGTCGAGACGGGCGCGGTCGGCGGGGTTGACCTGTTTGTCCAACCGCTTGGCCCCATCGGAGACGAAGTCGAGCAGGCTGCGGCCGCGCTTGAGTTCGTCGATGCGGGCCTCGACGGCGGCTGGCTTCCCCTGAAGGAAAAGGCTGCGGTAGACCGCGGACGGGCTTTTCTCGGCGGGCACCTTGGCACCGCTGCGGGTAAAGACCATCCCCTGCGGGCCGTCCGGATTGACGCCCAACGTGAGCGAGCCGAAGCGGGTGATCGGCCCAAGTTGCTCGGCAGCAAGTTGGTCGAGTGAAATCGTACTTTTGAAGGCTGGACTTCCGGGGTGGGGTGTCGCGCTCAGGAAGCTCCGCTCGGCTTCATGCGCCCCATCGACATCGGGATGCGACACACCGGAGAGGACGGTGAAGCGGTCCCGGTGAGCCTTCAGGAGGTCGAGGTAAGGCGTCGCTTTGTACGCGGTACCGACCTCGGCCGGGAAGAAGTGTTGCGGCAGGATGCCCATGTTGGTCTGGATCGCAACAAACCGGCGGACTGGCTTGGCCTTCGACTCGGCTGCAAAGGTCGGCGACATCGCCTGCAGAGCCGGCAGGGCGAGCACGGCACCGCCGGCGCGAAGGAACTCGCGGCGATGCAGCGGCCGGCTCGTGCGGGTGAAGAAGGTGCTCATCGGCGTTCCCCGGAAAGTCATCGTGTGCGAAACAGCGGACTTTGAATCAGTTCCAGCAGCAGTGTTCTCAATCGGTAGTCGCCGCCGCTGCGGTCGAGCAGTTTTTCGCGTTCGTCGCGGTCGGCGAAGCCACAGGGCGCCCCGGTCGCATAGACCAGCCATTGTTCGGCAAGGTTACGTGCGAGCGTGCGGCTGTCGGAGGCCAGCATCGCACGATACTCCTGGATCCCTTGGAAGGCTTTGCCCTCCGGCGTAGTTCCGGAGGCGTCGACCGGCGGGCCGTTGCGGAAGCCGATGGAGTGCATGCCGGGAAACTTCCCCTCGGGCGTCAGGTGGGAGACGAAGAGTGCTTCCGGATTCGGTGCGTCCTGATTCCCGGTGCTGCGGTAACGTTCCCGAAAACCACCGAGGACGTCGAACGATTCCAGCGCGAAGCCGGGAGGATCGATCTTTGCATGACAACCCGCACACGAGGCGTTGTCCCGGTGCTTGGCCAGTTGCTCGCGGATGGTCACGGTTCCGCGGACATCCGGCTCCACAGCGGCAATGTTCGGCGGCGGTTGTTGCGGCGGCAAGCCGAGCAGTTTCGCATTCACCCAAGCCCCACGTTTCACCGGGCTTGTGGTGGTGCCGTCGGCCGTCACTTTCATCGTCGCCGCCATCGTCAGGAAGCCGCCGCGGACCGAGAGGCCCGGCAACGCAACGCGGCGGAAGTTCGGGCCCACAACACCGGGCAGGCGGTAGTGCTCGGCCAAACGCTGATTGACAACTGTGAAATCCGAACGGACGAGTTTTTCGACAGGCTGGTTTTCACGCAGGATCGTCTCGAAATAGCGGCTCGGTTCGCGGCGCATCGCCTCAGCGAGATAGAGCTGAAACTCGGGATAAAGCCGACGGTCCGGCGTAGTCTTGCTGAAGTTCCGCACATCCAACCACTGATCGGTGAAGTCCTGCACGAAACGATCGGCCTTGGGGTCGCCCAGCATTCGCTCCGTTTGTGCCTGCAGGGTCACGGGTTCCTTCAATGTTCCCGCGGAGGCGAGGGCTGTGAGGGCGTCGTCCGGCATCGAATTCCAAAGGAAGTAGGAGAGCCGCGTCGCCAAGGCGTAATCGTCCAAGACTCCGACCGGCTCGCGGATCAGCAGCATATCCGGGCTGAGTAGGGCCGCCTTGATCGCAGACTTCAACGCATCCTCGAAGCAGGCGCCATCCGCCAGGCGTTGCAGCACCAAGGCCGTGTAGCGGGCCGTTTCGGCAGGCACGATCGGACGACGGAAGGCACGCGGCAGGAATGCCTTCAACAGCCGCTCGGCATCGGCCGCGGGCTGGGTGCTCGTCACCGTGGCCGGGATGAGTTGGTTCGGGGAATTGATCGCTCCGGTCGTTTGTCTGGGTGGAACCCTTTCCGGACGGACCGCATTCGCATCGAGTTTGGCGACGGGTACGAGAGGCATGTCGCCGAACAAGCGCTTGTGGCTTGCCGGCGGCCATTCGTCGATCAGAGGTCCTTCAATTTCCAGGAAATCGATGGCCACGGCCGGACCGACGAACTTTGCGGCTTTGCCTTGGTGGTGATACGGGTGCACCTCCCAAAGCGACGCCGGATCGAACTTGAGGTGCTGGCCCGGTTCGAGTTGGGCGATCCACTGATGGGTTTTCGGGGTCATCGAAGGTGCCTCGAAAAAGCCGAGAACGCGGCCGCCGTAGTAAATCCCCGCCGCACCGGACCGCGGTGCAGGCTTCACTTCCCCGCGATCCCACCAGAACGACCAGACCGAGGTCGTGATCCGATACTTTCCGGAGTAGATCGGGGCATAGCGGTTGAAGCGGCCGGAAAACGCTTCGCCTAAGCTTCGGAACAGGCCCGCCGTACCGGGGCGTTCCTTCCAAACCCCGGATTTTTCGAGTTCGTGCAGCCCTTTGTACTTACCGCCGGCATAGTCCTTGTCGGGAAGCGGGAAGCGCGAGTCGTCGTACTTGCCGTCCTTGAGCATGACGCCGTCGCCATTGGGGATAACGATGCCGAAGTCGTACTGTTCGTTGGCATACATCCGCGTGACCACACTCGGCGGCGGCACTGCCCAGTGGGCGACGGCTTCAGATAAGGCCACGTCGATGGCTTCGGCATACTTCGCCAATTGAATCGCGGAGACGTCCAACGCGTCCGCGGACTTGTCGTAGCCGAACGCGCGGCCATCCTCCGGCAGCAACTCCAGGACATTCAGCCCCGGCAGTTCCAGCAGATCGCGAAGCGTATTTTCGATTTCACGGCGATTGAGCCGGCGAACCGCGGTTCGCCCTTCGATCGCCCGCACCTTGAGTTGCTCAACCTTCAGACTCTTGGCCAGGTCGCTCAGCGCGGCATCGCGCTCCGGCGCCGGCGGTCGAGCTTTCTTTGAAGGCGGCATCTCGCCGTTCCGCGTGCGGTCGTGAACGCGGACCCAAAGAGCTTCCGTTTCCGCCGTCATCGGCTTGGCGAGCAGCGCGTCCAGGTTTAGCCGTCCGGCGCGATCGTCGGCATTGTGGCAACCCGTGCAATAGTCAGCGAGGAACTGCCTTGTCGGCTTCGCCAACGGCAATTCCGCGGCGTGTGCTTCCACGACGAAGAACGCGAGTAACGCAGGCAGGACGATGATGCGCTTCATGGTCAGCGACCCCGCTGGGGAGGGTACGTATCGAAGTATGTCCGAGACGAAGGAATGATGCCGGCGGTTAGTTCTTCATGCCAGAATCTCGCGTACGACTTTTCCGTGCACATCGGTCAAGCGGAAATCGCGGCCTTGGAAGCGGTACGTGAGCTTGGTGTGGTCGATGCCGAGTTGATGCAGAATGGTCGCCTGAAGGTCGTGGACGTGGACCGGATCCTTGGTGACGTTGTAGCCGATCTCATCGGTTTCCCCGTGGATCAAGCCGGGCTTCATGCCCCCGCCCGCCATCCACATGGTGTAGGCGTCGATGTGGTGATCGCGCCCCACGGTTTCCCGCACTTCACCCATGGGCGTGCGGCCGAATTCCCCGCCCCAGACGACGAGAGTGGACTCCAGCAGGCCGAGCCGTTTCAAGTCCTTCACCAAGGCCGCCGTCGGCCGGTCGATCTCCTGACAGATCTTGTCCAACGGTTTGCCGAGGTCCAACCCGCCTCCGTGCATGTCCCAATCGGTGTGGTACAGCTGAATGAAGCGGACGCCGCGCTCGACCAGCCTACGTGCCTGAAGGCAGTTCGCCGCATACGACGACTTGCCGGGTTCGACGCCGTAAAGGTCCAACGTTTCCTTGGATTCCTTGGCGAGGTCCATCAGTTCGGGTGCGGCGGTCTGCATCCGGTAAGCCATCTCGTAGGCGGCGATGCGCGTGTCGATTTCCGGATCGCCGACCGTGGCTTTACGCAGCCGGTTCAATTGGTTCACGGCTTCGACGAACTCGCCCTGCTGCTTGGCGTCGATCCCAGGTGGATTCTTCAGGTCGAGAATCGGATGAGAACCCTTCAGAAACGGCACGCCCTGATGGGTGGTCGGCAGGAATCCGGAGGACCAGAGCGCCGCCCCGCCGCGCGGCCCGCGGCCGCCGGACTGGAGCACCACGAAGCCGGGCAGCGAACTCGACTCGGAGCCGAGGCCATACGTGGCCCAAGCGCCCATCGCAGGCCGGCCGAACTGAGCCGAGCCGGTGTTGACGAAGCACTTTGCCGGGCCGTGATTGAACACGTCCGTCTTCATGCCGCGGAGCCAGGTCAGGTCGTCCGCGATTTCCCGATGATGCGGCAGCAGATCGGCAATCGGCATGCCGCACTTCCCCGCAGGAGTGATCTTCCGCGAGCAGCCGAGAATCTTGGGGTCACCCTTGAGAAAGGCGAACCGCTTCCCTTCGACGAAGGACTTGGGAACGACTTCGCCGGAGAGCTTGTTGAGCATCGGCTTCGGCTCGAAAAGCTCCAGCTGACTCGGCCCGCCCGCCATGAACAGGAAGATGACTGCCTTGGCCTTGGCCGGGTGGTGCGTCGACTTGAGGATGCCGGGCAGGCCGAGCGGCTTCGGCTCGCCGGCGATGGCATCGCGGCTCAACAGCGATGCCAGTGCGGCCGAGCCGATGCCGACGCCGCAGTCGCGGAAAAAGTGACGCCGGGTCCGTTCGAGCAGCGGATCATTCACGGGTGATGAACTCGTCGAGGTTAAGGAGTACGCGGGCCATAGCGGCCCAAGAGTCGACTCGGGAGTGGTAATTCAAAAGCAGTTCGGCTTCCGCAGTCGTCGGCTTCCGGGCCGTGGCCAACTCGAAGCCGAAGGCGATCGCCGCGGCCGGGCTGCCCGCGAAGAGTTCCATCCGCTTGCCGAGAGCGGAGGCGAACTCGACGAACGCCGGGTCGTTGGCCAAATGAAGTGCCTGAAGCGGCGTGTTGCTGCGGTTGCGTTTGGTGCAGGTCGTCTGCGCGTCCGCCCCGTCGAACGTGGTCAACAGGTGATGCTGACTCTGCCGCCAGATGAACGTGTACATCCCGCGGCGATACCGTTCCGGACCGGTCGATTCCTTCCACACCCGCTTCGATTGAGTGAAGCTGAACAACTCCGAGGGCAGCGGCGGATAGACGCCCGGCCCGCCTACCTTGGGGCTGAGCAGACCCGACGACGTCAAAGCCGCATCGCGGATGATCTCGGCCTCGAGGCGCAGGCGATTCTGCCGGGCGAGCAGGCGGTTGGTCGGGTCGATCGCCCCCGCATCGACGCGGGCCTTGGAGGCCTGCTTGTAGGATTCGCTGGTGACGATCAGGCGATGCAGTTTCTTGGTGCTCCAACCTTGCTCGCGAAAGGAGACCGCCAAGGCGTCGAGGAGTTCCGGATGCGTCGGCAGGCTGCCCTGCATTCCGAAATCGTTCTCGGTTTCGACCAGCCCGCGGCCGAAGAACTGCTGCCATGCCCGGTTGACCGCGACGCGCGCAGTCAGTGGATGTTCGGAGGTCGTCAGCCAATCGGCCAGGTCCAACCGCGTCAGGGCTTCGCCGGACTTTGCGGGAAGTGCCGACGGCGTGCCGGGCGTGACGACGCCCCCCTTGCGAAGAAAATCGCCCCGGATCTGCTCGTGGGTCACGCGGCGCTTCTTCGTCTCACGGACGATCAGCGTCGTCGGCACCGTGCCTTGCAACTTCTTGATCTCGGCTTCGATCTTCTGATAGTCGGGAATCTTCCCCGCCGTCTTCAGCAGGTTCACTTCCGCCGTCATCTCGTTGATCTTCGCTTCGAGTTCAAGCGTGCCGCCGACGGTCATGGTCGGTTCGTCGAGGTTGTCGAAAAAGGCATAGAGGCGGAAGTAATCCTTGCGGCTGGTGGGGTCGTACTTGTGGTCGTGACATTGCGCACAGGCGAAAGTCAGGCCCATCCACACAGCCGCTGTGGTGTTGGTGCGGTCCACGGTCCGTTCGACGCGGAACTGCTCGGGGTCGGTACCGCCTTCCTCGTTGAAGCTCGTGTTGCGGTGGAAGCCGACGGCGACCAAGTCCGCCTTGGGCAGCTTCGGCACCAGGTCTCCGGCCAGTTGTAGTCGCGTGAAGCGGTCGTACGGCAGATCGCGGTTGAACGCGTCGATGACCCAATCGCGGTAGGGCCAGATGCTGCGGGCGCCGTCGATGGTGTAGCCGTTGCTGTCCGCGTAGCGAGCCAGGTCGAGCCAATGCCGGCCCTGCCGTTCGCCGTAGTGGGACGACGCCAGCATTCGATCGACGAGCCGTTCGTACGCAGCCGGTTTGGTGTCGTTGACGAAGTCCGCGATCTCCTCCAGCGTCGGCGGCAAGCCGATCAGGTCGAACGACGCGCGGCGGATCAGCGTGCGGCGATCCGCCTGCGGCGACCGCTGCAAATTTTCCTTCGACAACGAGGCATCGACCCAAGCATCGACGACGTGTCCCGGAGTCGGCTGCGGCTTCGTCGTCGGTGTCACGAAGGCCCAGTGGGGGGCATATTGCGCTCCGCCTGCGATCCAGGCCTTGAGCAACTTCACCTGTTCGGGTGTCAGCTCGGTACCGGATTCGGGAGGCGGCATCCGAACCTCCGCATCGTCGGACTGGATGCGCTCCAACAGCGTGCCGGCGTCCGGCTTGCCGGGAACAACAGCACCGGCCTTGGTCACGTCCGCAGCTCGGTCGAGGCGTAAACCGGATTTCTGCACGCCGGGGCCATGGCACTTGAAGCAGGCATTCGAAAGCAGCGGGCGGATGTCCCGGTTGTAGTCCGGCACCGGATCCGCACCGACGGCGGCGCTGGACCAAGCCAGGGAAAGCAGGCAGAGAAGCCGAAGGGGCATGATGTGACCAAGGCGGGAGGGACATCGGTTCGCAACGTCATTGTGGACGTTGTTGCGCAGAATTGCAAATCAACCTTCGCGGCAAAGTTGCACGATGAGACGCAGAGCATCGCGCACGGAGACCATGCCCTCCGGCCGGTTTCCCCGCACCACCGGAATGTGGCGATAACCGCCGGCGGCCATCTTGGCCAAGGCGAATGCCAAAGGGTCACCAGGGTGGACGACCTCCGGCGCGGCCGACATGAACTCGGACACGGGCCGAATGCCGAAATCCGGAGTACCGACGATCTTGGTCAGAAAATCCCGCTCCGTCAGGATCCCGACCAGTTCACCATCGTGGCCCGTCAGCAGCACGGCCCCAACCCCGGCCTCCACCATCAGGTCCATCACCGTGCCGACGGTGGTTGTCGCCGGTACGGTGATCGGCTGACGCGGTTTGAGTCGTTCGACGGGGTCCAACATGAGACTGCCTTCGATGCGGTCCAGCGGCGCCGGGCCATCCAGACCGCACAGCGCGAATCCGCAAAACGTGCAATCGTCCGCCCCCATCAGATTCCGTGTGTAGCAGGCGGGACATTGCATGGCGGCTCAACGGGCGCGGAACGCATTGCGGAATGTGTTGATCGTCCTCATCTTCGTCCTCATCGACTTCATCCTTCGACTTGGTCGGCTTCATGCCGCCGAGGACATCGTCCAGCGTCCGGAATCGCGATCAGCCTTCGACGGTCCACTGATCCTCAGCTTTGAACAGGTCTTCCAGCTTGCCCGGTCCCTTCTTCGCGGTCGCTTCGACCATTTGCTGCTCGACCTGTTCCTCGTAGGTCGGCTTGCGGACGGCGCGAAGAACACCGACGACTTCCGGGAACTCGGGATTCGTCATGCGGCTGAGCAGATTCGCCAGCGTCGGCTCGGGGTCGGCCTCATCGTGAATCAGCAGATCGTCGATCTGGCAATCGACGCCGATCTTCACGATTTCGGGCTTGAGGCCGTTCAGGCGAATGCCCTTGTCGCGGTCCTTGCCGAAGATCATCGGCTTGCCGTGCTCGAGGTACAGGAGCTTGTCGGACTTCATGGTGCGGTCGGTGGCATAGGCCCAAACGTCGTCGTTGAAGATCTTGCAGTTCTGGTAGATCTCGACGAACGCGGTCCCCTTGTGTTCGGCGGCGCGCTTCAGCACGCTGACCAAGCTTTGCACGTCCACATCGATGGTGCGGGCCACGAAGGTGGCCTCGGCAGCGAGGGCGAGCGTCAGCGGGCGGATGGGCGTTTCGAAGCTGCCGGTGTAGCTCGTCTTGGACTTGGTGCCGGGCCGGCTGGTCGGCGAGTACTGGCCCTTGGTGAGACCGTAAATCTCATTGTTGAAGAGCAGAATCTTGACGTCCACATTGCGCCGCAGCACATGCAGCGTATGGTTGCCGCCGATCGACAGAGCATCCCCGTCGCCCGTGACGACCCAGACCTGCAGTTCCGGATTGGCGAGCTTCAACCCCGTGGCAAACGTCGGCGCGCGGCCGTGGATCGTGTGGAAGCCGTAGGTATTCATGTAGTAGGGAAAGCGCGACGAACAGCCGATGCCGGAGACGAAGGCCATCTTCTCCTTGGGCACGCCGACCGTCAGCAGGGCCTTCTTCATCTGCGCCAGGATCGAATAGTCCCCGCAGCCGGGACACCATCGCACGTCCTGATCGGTGGTCAAATCCTTGGTCGTAAGCGTCGGCAGAGAGGTAATGGCGGACATGGCATTCCGTTGGCTGAAGGCGAACGCGCTGGGAGAGGGCGCGGGACACTACGAACGTTCAAGATATTCTATATCGCCGATCGATTCTCGGCGATGGCAGCCTACTCGACGGCGACGACTTCCCCGCCGGCGCGGGTCATGAGCGCAGGTAGGAACGCATCGGCCTCGTAGCGCAGGAACCGGACGCTGCCGTCGCAAAAGGCGAAGTTGGCGCCGCCGGAGTGCAGCGACCAATAGTGGAAAACGCCGCAGTAGTCGTCGAGAGTGCGGGCTTGGAAGTGGTACGGCCCGTCGTCGCAGCGACGATACCACGCATACGGCGGCCTCAGGTTCTGCTCGCGGGAGTTGAGAACGAAGTCGAGCACGCCGGTGTCGCGGACCCCAGCGCCGGCGTACCACCAGCCGAAGAGCACGTCCGGGCTGGGCGGCCGTTCGCCGAGCAGGATGGTGTTGGTGGTGCCGTCGGAGATATGCAACAACTGCGTCCGCGAGTTGCGATAAATGACGCCGTCGAGCGTGCGTGAGTTGGTGCCGGAGTTGCCGAGGTAGGACGAAAGAGCGATGGTCAGCTTATCGTGCTTTGCCGTCGCAATCCAACTTCGCGTCATACGGTCGTCGGCCGGGCAGCCTGCAGCGGGTAAGACGTGGGCAAGATTGCGATGCGGATTCAGTCTGAGAAACGGATCGCGTCGTTTTGAGTAGTCCTCGTCAGTCCGGCGAGCCAAAGACTCTTGTTCCAGAAACGGCAACAGCTTGGCTATCCAGCCGAGGTACGGAAATCGCTCGCTTAAAACCCGACCATTGCCCAGTCCCGGTAGGCGGTTTTCTGCATCGTGATAACTCAGCATCGCCAACGTAAGTTGCTTCTGTCGATTGCCGCAGTCGATCCGTGCGGACGCTGCACGAACTTTTTGAATCGCACCAAGCAGCAAGCCCATCAACACACCGATGACGGCAATGGTGACGAGCAGTTCCACTAAACTCGCAGCGGCACGATGCACGACATTTGACTCCCGTTAACGACGCAAGGCACGGCGAAGAAACACGACGGCGATTACGGAACACAACAATGCGGCCGCAACGTAGTGCCAAGTACGCCGTCCGTCGGGTGCGATGCCGACCGGTTCGGGCAGAGATGGTGTTTCCCGATTCCGACGCGATCGTTGTTCGTATTCGTCCGCATCCACCATCACTCCATCGACATAGCGGTGAACTATACCGTTTTGCGTATTGAAAACGAGTTTTCCGTTGAGCCCCTGCATCGTTTTGAACGAAAAGATCTCGTCGGGAATCGTGGCATCGTAAACGACTTCGCTGATTGTGGTCGTTGATGCCGATGTGACGATGCCATCCACCAAACTCTCGTCAGAGATTATGCCGGGATAGTGTCCCGTGTTTCCTGCTTTGCGATAGTCCAGGTACTTATAGCGACCTTCATATAAATGACCGTCCGGTCGCTTGGTCGTGACTTCGCTGAGATATGGCTCATCGTTGATGTAAATGAATCGGACTGATTGCTTGTACTGATAGGTTTTGTGGGTGGATATATGCTCAATGACCCGGCCGCGATCATCCATTTTCACTTCGTGCATTTCGTGGGCGGGCACCGAACCGATCGTGGTTCTCAGCTTTGCTTTCATATACGATTCGTGACAGGTATTGCCATTCGGGAAATCAACGGCAATTATGGCGATCGTCCGCAAATCGTAGCCTTGGCCGCTGATGCGACGTTTGTCGTCGATGTTTTCGGAAAACTCCATCCCGATCGTCGGATGGGCAGTAAACTTGATGAGGTAATCTTTTTTCTCACAATTTTGACAAATGATCTGCTCATAACCGGATGCCAGATCATTGGGATTCGGCACGATGGCAAAAAAGTTGTTGCGATACGATTTTGGCGTCTGCCAGATCTGAAATCTCTTGTGAAATGAAACGACGGGCTTGTCCAGAAGGATCGGCTCGGCGGGAGTTTTACTGAACTTGACGATCTTCAGTTCGACCCTGCCCGTGGCCGACTTGTAGCGAAGCTGACGGGCGATCATACGCTCGTGCAGTTCCTCGATCGGCTTCACGTCCACGACGATTTCCGTGGAAAGCACTGCCATGGTACAGCCAATCGTAAGGAGCACGACATTCATGATCGCCCCGGTAAAGTGTCAGTTGATCTGCGGTCAGTCTGTTGTCGGACAGTCGTCGGTGTGAAAGAACGGCTGGTATCCTGTGGTCACGTCCCCCGAAGGATTGCAGCCAGTCCCCATTTTGTAGCCACGCCCGGCTCGACGACCAGTGCGGCTAAGACCGGGTCTTCGACGATCGCCGGGGACGCGGTCAGGCTTAACCAGCCGAACGTGCCCGCATCGGCAACGGCGAGGACCGCGAAGATCAGGTTGAGTCGTTGCCGCAGCATCGCGAATGCTCCTGTTACTCCAACGTTCAACAGTTTAACCGGGTGGGAGCGCGTACAGGCAAGCGAAATCCGGAAAATTGATCGAAATTGATGATCAGGCCTATTTCACCGCGACTTCCTCCATCAGATCCCGATCCGTCAGGTCGGTGAGGAACATGTGACCCGGGCTGTGGGTGATGGCGAAGGGGGGCTTGGCGGCCGCGAGGGCCGCCTGCGGGGTGACGCCGCAGGCCCAGAACATGGGCTGCTCGCCGGGGCGGATGGTGACGGCGTCGCCGAAGTCGGGCTGGGCGATGTCCGTGATGCCGAGCGCCCAAGCGTCGCCGTGGTGGATCGGGGCGCCGTGGGCCAGAGGCATGGCCGCACAGATGCCGGCGGCGATTTTGCCTTGGGCCAGCGTGAGTGGCCGCATGCTGACGACGAGCTTGCCGTGGAATCGGCCGGCGGGTTTGCAGTCTTGGGAGGTCACATACATGGGTACGTTGCGGCCTTCGTCGATGTGCCGGATGGGCAAGCCGGCGTCCTGCAATGCCCGTTCGAAGGTGAAGGAACAGCCGATCAGGAAGCAGACGAGGTCATCCTGCCAAAGGTCGAGGATGTCCGTCCGTTCCTCGATCATTTCGCCGTTCCGCCAGACGCGGTACTTGGGAAGGTCGGTCCGCAGATCGGCCCCGGGAGCGACGGCCCGGGGTTCCCAGTCGCCGGGGGAGGTGACGTCCAACAGTGGGCAGGGTTGCGGATTGCGGCGGCAGAAGCGGAAGAAATCATCAGCCCAGTCCTGCGGCAGGATCACCAGGTTCGCCTGCACGAAGCCCGGCGCCAGCCCCGGCGTCGGCCCGGTCAGGTTGCCGCGGCGGCAGGCCTTGCGAACGTCGGCTCCGGTTTCGTACATCCCGTTCATGATTCCAGAATCTCCCGGATGCGCATCAGCGGTGCCGCATACTCGTCCCAAGTCAGCCCGTCCACGGTCGCTTGTTGTCGGCCGAGCACGCCATCGACCAGCGGGCCGGCTTCGACCATCTGCAGCAGTTTCGCCTGCTCCATCGTCGCGTCGAACAGCGGCAACACGGTGAACTCGCCGCGAAGCAGCGCCACCCCGGCGGCGAGGGCATAGGCGCCCCAGTTGCTCACGCCGGCGACGATGAGATGATCGACGGGAACGACGCAGTGAACCGCCCGGCCGTTGTCGATGTTCTTCTCAAGAATCGACGCGGGAATCGATCCCATACCGATCTCGTTGCCGCCGTCGCCGATGCCGATGGTTACGGGACTGTGCGTGGCCCGCAGGGTTTCGTATTCGGCGTGGACTTCGGCATGCATACTCGTGATGTCCCGACCTCGCATGGTGCGAAAGGTGCCGTCGGCCGTCGGGCCGGGGCGTTCACAGGCAATCAGGTGCGTCGGGGCGAAGGACGCATGCGGCGTGAAGATGTGACTGAGTTCCGGTTCGCACATAATCCGCGTCGGGATGCGCAGTCGCTTCAAAACCTGCATCAGGAGGGCCGAGCCAAGCGGGCCGTCGGTCTCGAACGCCGGGGGTGTCGACGAGGGAATCCAAAAGCCAGTGAGGATCGCGACCGCCGGATTCGGATGGTCCGCGATGCTTCGACACGCCGCCTGAAACTGACCGGTGGTGGTCGTGAACAGGTTGTCGTGCGGGTCGCGGGCCAAGCCGCGCCGACCGGTGTCGATCTGCACCGCGGCCAGGATGGCCGAAAGCTTTTCGTCGGTCGTCATGCCTTGGCCTCCGCATCGGCGAGGAGTTTGCCGAAGGCGCCATACCAGCGGGCGGGCAGCGTGGCCTTCAGCGCGATCGCTTCCCCATTCGTGGGATGCCGGAACCCCAGAGTGCGGGCATGCAGCGCAATGCCGATGCCAAAGCGGGCATCGCTGCCGTATTTGGTGTCGCCGAAGATGGGCGAACCGCGCGAAGCGAGTTGCACCCGAAGCTGATGCTTGCGTCCCGTCTCCGGCACAAGTTCGACCAAAATCAGGTTCCGCTCGCGCGCCAACACGCGGTAGGCCAGCTTCGCGTACTTCGCTCCGTTGGCGTTCTTGTGCACGACGTTGACCCGCATATCGAGATCGTCGTGAAGCAGATGATCCTCCAGCGTGCCGGCGTCGCTGGTGTTCACGAAGCCGTCGTTGACAACCGCCCAATACACCTTGCGCACGGTATGCTCGCGGAACTGTTCGCTGAGCCGCGCCGCGGCCTTGGTGGTCCGCGCGTAGACGATGCAGCCGCTGACGGTCTTGTCCAACCGGTGGACGACGCCGAGGAAGACGTTGCCCGGCTTGGCGTATTTCTTTTTCAGGTAAGCCTTGGCGTGCAGGTCGAGCGTCTCGGTATCCCCGTCGAAGTGCGCGCTCGGCACCCCCGCCGGCTTGTTGAGCGCGAGCAGGTGATTATCTTCGTGCAGCACATCCAACGCATTCGGCGGCATCGGTCGTCTCGTTCCGGCGGGGCTTCCTGCTACCATGTTACGAAAGGCCTTCGTGCCCCACTCGGAGAATCGGCGTGAGCGTGCGGACCAGGATCGCGGTGCTGGGCGGCTCCGGCTACACGGCCGTGGAGTTGATGAAGATTCTCCTGCGTCATCCGCACGCGGAGATCGTCGCCGTCACATCGCGCGAAGTGAAGTCGGTGTCCGATTTTCATCCTTCGCTGCTCGGACGAATCGACCTTGCCTGCGAGCCGTTCGATGCGGCCGCGATGAAGGACAAGGGGGTCGAAGTCGCCTTCGGCTGCCTGCCGCATGGGGCCGGCGCCGAAGCCGTCAAGCCGCTGCTTTCCGCCGGCATTCGCGTCGTCGACCTCAGTGCCGACTATCGGCTGAAAGATGCCGCGGTTTTCGAGCGATGGTACGGCGAGCCGCCGCACGATCCGGCCAACCTCGCCCGGGCTGTCTATGGCCTGCCGGAGCTTTACCGCGAGCAGATCCGCCATGCCGACCTCGTCGCCAACCCCGGCTGCTACCCGCAGACGGCGATCCTGGGCTTGGCACCGCTCATCAGGCACAATCTGATCGAGCCGGCAGACATCATCGTCAACAGCGTCAGCGGCGTCTCGGGCGCAGGCCGCACGCCTAAGCTCGCCGCCCACTTTCCCGAGTGTAACGAGAGCGTCATCGCCTACAACGTCGGCAAGCATCGCCACACGCCCGAGATGGAACAGGCCCTGTCGGATCTCGCGGGTCGGCCCGTCGAGATTCTCTTTGCCCCGCATCTGGTGCCGATGGATCGCGGCATTCATTCGACCATCTATGCCGTGCCGACCACCGATGCAACGGAATCCGACCTGCGGGAACTTTACCGGGACTTCTACAGGAACGAGCCGTTCATCCGTCTGCGTGCGTCGCCCCCCGCGACCAAGGATACGGCTCACACCAACTACCTTGACCTGTGCGTGAACCTGATCCGCGGCAAGGTCGTGATCCTGGCGGCGGAGGATAACCTGATCCGCGGTGCCGCCGGCGTCGCGGTGCAAAACTTCAATCTGATGTTCGGGTATCCGGAACCGATGGGACTGTAAGACTCTTACTGCAGAGATCGAAGAAAATATAGTGTATAATCATGAATTGATTTCTTGACTTTTCTCTGTAGTCTCCTCAGCTTAACTTTTCTCTTGGACACACCGCCATGTTCGACCGCGAGCCGTTTTTGCGTGCGATCTTCGCCGAGCCGAGCTCGGATGTGGCACGGCTCGTCTATGCGGACTATCTGGAGGAACGCGGCGACGAAGCTTGGGCGAACTCGATCCGCGCGTCGATCGCCGGCGGCGGCCGCGGTTTCGAGCCATGCGACTTGGTACTGCTGTCCGCCGCGGAACTGGCGGTTGCGGACGCACTGCGGTTGCGCAGCGTCACCACCGAGCCGCAATGGTTCGGGGCAACCGAATTGAAGGTTAGTGCCGGGCAAATCCTGACGGCCGAACCGCTGCGGACGATTCTGACGCTGCCTGCCTTCGAGAATGTCGTCGCATTGGATCTCAGCGGTCGTGTCGTCGAGTCGCCGATTTTACTTCCGGAGCCGGACGACGACTTGAACCCGATGCCGATGACGCTTTACGACATGGAAACGCGGCCCGTCATCACCGTGCGCATGGTCGAGGAACTGGCCGAGATGCGCGAATGCCGACGCATCATTTCCTTGGATCTGCGCAACAACGAGCTGGACAACGACGCCGTGCGGGCCATCGCGGACTCCAGGAACTTCATCCGCCTGAAGCATCTCTTTCTCGGCGAAGGGAACCGCTTCAAGGGCCGGACCTGGGCGCGGGTGTTCGAGCGTTACGGGCAGGATGTCGTTCAATGAGCGACCGCGACGCCCTGCTCGCAGCCGTGCGGGCCGATCCGGACAACGACCTGCCCCGGCTGGTCTATGCGGATTGGCTGGAGGAGCACGACGAGGAACGCCAAGCCGCGTTCATTCGAGCGGAAGTGGCACTGGCACGACTGGAGCCGAACGACGACGACATCGAAGCGACGGCGGAGCAAGCCTCCGTACTATGGCGGGATGACGGCCGGGCCTGGCGGATTCCGGGGCTGAGCGGTTTGCAGGTGCCGCGCCGCGGCCTGATTGAAGTGGTCGAGACGAGTGCCGAGGCATTGATCGCGGTGCCGCCGGAGGTGCTGCTGCGCTACCCGATCCGAAGGCTCCGGCTGGTCACGGCCGATGAATATATCGATGAACTGTTGCGGCTGCCGATCTGGAGCACAGTTGAGTCGTTGATTCTCAATAATAATCTGATGGGAACTCGTGAGCGGATTTCACGGTTATTCAATGAGGCTGATTTCGGGAAACTTCATGAACTGTCGATGCAGAACAATCGCCTCTGGCCGGAGGCGATGGAGATGCTGCTGAATTCCCCCGTCATGCCGAACCTCGCGCACCTCAACCTCTCCGGCAACCCGATCGGCACAGCCGGATTGGAACAACTTGCCGCCTCGCCGCACGCGGCAGGCTTGCGGGAGTTGATTCTCAGGAGCGACGAATTGCCTTACTCGGAGTGCATCCACGCCGCCGGGGCCATGGCGTTGGCTGCTTCCACGAGCCTTTCGCATCTTAGGACGTTGAATCTGGCCGGGCACTCCGTCGGCGATGCCGGCGCGATCGACATCGCACGATCCCTGACCGCGGGTCGGTTGCTCGATCTGGATTTGTCCTTCAATGATCTGGGGTCACTCGGCGACACGGCTTACGAGGACTTGACCAATCCTCTTTACCTGCCGAACTTGAGAAAGCTGAACCTGGCCGGCAACACGCTGAACGGCTTGGCAGCTGAAGCCATCCTGCGCGAATGGGCGGTCGGGCTGAGCAGCATTGACCTGCGCGAATGCCGCTTCGAAGGATACGCCCTCGAACGGCTCATCCCTGCCGCCCGCGCGGGCCGCATACTGTTGGACGAAGAACATCTATCCTCAGGATCGCAAACATGACGTCGTTCGCCCTTATCGCGTTTGTTCTCGCCGCGCACGCCGAGCCGAGTTTGATGAAGGTCGCGTCTGCCGCTCCGGCCGAATGGCCGGCCGGCCTGCGGGACGCGATGGAACCCGAAGCCTGGTCGATCGCAGGCGACGGCTTGGCGATGACGTTCCGCTTCCGAAAGGAACTCACCGGCAAGGCGACGGAGAAACAACTCAAGAACGGCATCTCGGCCCGCGAACTGATCGAAGGACAACTGGTCGGAGTCCTCGTGCTGACCAAGCCGTGGACGGATTACCGCAAGCAGGAGATCGCCGCGGGCACCTACACTTTGCGGCTCGGCTTCCAGCCGGACATCGGCGATCACAAGGGCACAGCACCCTACACCGAGTTTCTGTTGCTTACCCCGATGGCGGACGACGAAAAACCCGAGGACTTGGATGCGGAATCGTTGCGCAAACGGAGCGTCAAGGCCGCCGGCGGCGACCACCCGGCCGTGCTGCTGTTGACGCCGCATACGGGAGCCGGCGAGCCGAAGCTGGAAGCGAAGAAGGCCGGTGTGCGGCTTTTCACCCTCGCCCGCTCGGTCAAGTTGCCGGAGGCTGCGACGATCCGCCTGGGGATTGTCGTCGAAGGGGTGAGTGCCGCACGGTAACCCTACTCCGGCATGTAGCCCACATCGACTTTGTTTGGTCCGACGGCCCTGAGGTTTCCGTTGCCGCGCAGGAAACCGGCCTCGTTGTCCGCATTCGTGCCGAGGCCGAGGTCGGTATCCAGCCGCACGGAACGCGAGTTGAATATTCCTTCCTTGGACTTGGGATCGTGGGCGTTGTCCGCCGTCCGCAGGCCGGGATGTTTGGCATCGTTGCCGCCGACGATCTGATTCACCTCCACCAACAGATTCCGCATGAGTTGCACCTGATGTTTGCTCCCGCCGAGAGCATGATCCGAGATGAAGCCGGCATTGGCGGCTCCATGGATCGTATTCTGCGACACGGTCAGCGAGTACGGCGTTTCCGTGCTCAAGCGACCGGTGAGGCGGACTCCGGTCTCGAAGTCCCGCATCCGGTTGTTGCGGACTTCGCAATCCTGGGCGGTACCGTCGATCCGCACCGCGACAGCCCCCGGCCCTTCAAAGCGGTTGTTGACGATGGCGATGGAATGGTTGCCGGCCGAGATCGCGATCCCCGATTCGCAAGGCGATCCGGCCACGATGCGACACCCGAGGATACGTGCCGGCCGGCTGGGGTCGGCTTTGAGTTGCATCAGCCGGATGCCGTCCTTACGCGGGTTCCTCACCACCAAGTTTTCCAGCGTGAGGCCGGGCGAATTGAACCCGACCGAAACCGCACAATCCCCGATACCCCCAAGTTCGAAGGTGATGCCGGAGAGCGTGAAACTCTCGATGTAAACCGCCTCGAACGCGGGCCCGCCCTTGGCGTTGCCGTACTTCGGCGCCCAATACACCGTGCTGAGGCCGGGGCCGGGTTTGATGTTAAGGCCGCGCTTGGCGTTTTTGCCCGCATCGCTGATGCGGATCGGCGGCTCATCGAGCCGTTCGTCCATGATCAGGATCACGTCGTCCACCTTGGCCTGATCGATGGCTCCGGCCAAGGTCGTCAAGGTGCGGTTCGGATCGGTGCCGCGCGGTGACTTGGAGACGTACCAAGTCTTGGCGTCTTCCACGATGATCGCATGAGTCCCGCGCGGCAACGCGAGATGGACGCCGAGCGCGGCAAGCGACACCAAGCCGGCTGCAACGAAAACACCTGCGCCGATCAGTAACGGAAGCCGTCTCGACCGCGGCTTCCCGACCCCGGCAGGCTTCGATTTCGCCGGCTCCTTCCCTTTGGCTCGCTGAACGGGTGCGGGTGCTGCGCTGCTGAAATCGAGCAGGTCTGCCGGCGCCGCGATTTCCTGCGGTGTCACTTTGGTCGGTGCCTGCTGCAACGGAACGGTGGAAGCCGGGCCGCCGAAGGCGGCGAACGAATGGCCGGAGGTGCCCGAACCGGTGGGGCCGCCGATCCCCGTGCCGGAGTGGGAATGGCCCAGCACCTGCGCCCCCGCCATGACGCGGGAGGTGATCGGCCCGCCGGAGCCGCGAGCCGCGCGGGACAAGGTGGGCAACTCGGCCGGCTCGGGCGGCGCGATCGGGATCGTCACCCACGGAGCAAGTTCCGCAAGAAGTTCGCTCGGCCCTTGGTAGCGGTTCGCCGGATCCTTCTTCATCATGCGATGAACGATCGCCTGGAGTTCCGGGGCAACGTCGTTGCGGTAATGAGAGATCGCAAGCGGCTCGCGCTGTTGGTGCCAAATGAGCTTCTGCGTGACGTTGCCTTCGGGGAACGGCGGCTTGCCCGTCAGCAGATAGTGGAAGGTGCAGCCCAGGGAATAGATGTCCGCGCGGATGTCCGCGCCGTGGCTGTCGATGGCCTGTTCGGGTGCGAGATAATCGGCCGTGCCGAGGATGTTCTCATCGTACTTCTGCGTCAGCGATTCCTCGTCGTCGTTGAAGAAGCGGGCCAAGCCCATGTCCAGAATCTTCACGACCCCCATGCGGTCGACGAGGATATTGCTCGGCTTGATGTCCCGATGGACCAAACCGATCTCGTGGGCATGCTGAAGGCCGACCCCCGCGCCGCAGATGTAGTGCGCCGCCCGGTTGGGAGCGAGCGGGCCGCTTTTGCGGACGAGGTCGTGGAGGTTCACGCCATCCACAAACTCCATGACGAGGAAGTGGAGGTGTTCGTCCTGATCGATGTCATAGGCCCGGACGATGTTCGGATGATCCACGGCCGCCACCGCCCGTGCTTCGCGATAGAATCGCTCGAGCGCGGACGGATCGCTCCCCTTCACGGTGGGGAGCACCTTGATGGCCACGCGGCGGCGCATGAGCTTGTGTTCGCACAGGAAGACCTGTCCCATGCCGCCGGCGCCGATCTTTTCGAGCACCTTATACTTGCCGATCGAGAAGCGCTTCCACTTTCCCTGCATCAGTTGCTCGGCCTGAAACTGCGTCAGCACACCTTCCTGGATCAACTGCGTGGCCGCATGTTTGGGATCGGCCGCGAGTTCGCCCGTCGCCTTCAAACCGGCGAGCATCGTCCGCAGTTTCGGATCCTCAGCGACGCCGCTTTTATCGATCAGCTCGAACAGTTCTTCGAGGTTGGCGGGGGTGGGCATGGGCCGGCTCCGAAGCAGAGTGAACGCGGCAGGGCTAGGACAATTCATCTCACCAACCTCTACCATACCGAGTTCGTGGAACCCGCCGCAAATCCTCGAAGTGAAAAACTGAAGCGAATCTTGACGGATTGTCCGGGAAACCGTCGCATCAGCATGAAAAATCGCTCAAGTCGAGGGGGCCGAGCTGCCGATACGTGACGATAAGTCGATTTCACGTTCGCGGGGCCACGCACCATGACAGCTACGCAAGGTCTGTTGGAACGCATCGCCGGGCTTCGGCAGCGGCTCGAACCACTTCCTTCGGACGGTGATGCCGGCGCCGTCGTCGAACGACTCGCAACGGATGCGGACCAACTCGGCAAAGCCCTGCGGTCACTGCAGCCGATGCCGATTGCTTTGCCCGAGTTGCCGAAGGAATTGACCGCCCAAACGCGTCGCCTGCTGCAGGACGCCCAGGAACTACTTACCGAGCAACGACGCCTTGCCTCTTTTGTGAAGCACGAATCCTTGGCGGGCTACCACAATCAGACGACGACGCTTCTGGAAGCAGCTTTACATACCGTGCAGACATTTCCCGCCTCGGCCGAGGGGCAAGTGAAGTCCGTCTGCGGCGTCGAGGCGATGCTTGCGGTCGTTAAGGATCGTTGCGGCATCCTCGATCGCTCGGCCCGCATTCACGCCCGCGGTGAAGGCCGTATCGACGATCTCGCCCGACGCCTGACGGACATCGCCGCCGCTCGTGCCGTCGATCCGACCTGGTTCGCGGAACTTGCCCAAGACCTGATCGACGAAGCCAAGCGCGGCGAACCGCTGCGATGGTTGACCGCAGCAATGTCTGAGCCGATTCGTGCGGTTGCCGCCCACGCCATCAACGTCGCGCAGTTGCTCGCTCACATCGTACCGCACGACTTTGAATGGTCCACCCGGCCGCTGACGCCCATCGCGGCTGCCCTGCTGATGGATGTCGGCCTCGTTGGCCTGACGATGGACGAGGACCGCAGACGGGAAACCCATCCGAGCCGCGGCGCCCGCATGCTGGAGGTGGTCTTCCCGGATTCCGCAATCACCTGTGCCGCCGTTGCCGCGCACCACGAACGACCGGACGGGACCGGGTATCCCACGGGCTTGACGGCGGAGGCCATCCCGAACCTGGCGAAGTTGCTGCATGTCGCCGATCACTACGTGACGCTCCTTTCCGATCGGCCGCAGCGCCCTGCATTGGACACCCGCGCCGCGCTGACGGACACGCTTGTGGCCGCCGAGCGAGGTCTGCTCGACCGCGAGTATGCGGAACTGCTGACGCAGCTTTCGCTGTACCCCATCGGCAGTGTCGTCGAACTGATCGACGGGCGGATCGCGATCGTGATCGCGGTCCACTCGACGCGGGCCAACGTTCGGGCCGCCTCGCGACCGGTCGTGGCCGTACTCACCGATTCCTTCGGCCTGCCCTATCCGCGGCCCGAGTACCTCGACCTTGCGGTACGCGACCACGGCGGCATCGAACGCGGCCTGAGCACCGCCGAACGCCGACGCATGCTCGCTGCCTGCGATCCCGAATATTCGTTGTGAAGCTGTGTGCCGTGAGCTTTGAGAAAAAAGGTCTTGGCACACGGCCCGCGGTTTAAAGCTTTTCACTCGGCGAACGAATAGACTCGGTGGGGACCACCATCCGCCTCCCGCCGGGACGAACGCCCCGATGAAATACCTCGCCGCCGTGCTGCATCCGTGGGCCTGTCTGGTCTTCCTGTTGCCGCTTCTGATCGTCTATGAAGGCGGCGTGCTCCACTACGGCCAACACGGCACCACAGGACTGCGCGGCGGCGCGGATGAGTGGCTCCGCGTCGGCCTCTCCCACTACGGTTTGGGCCAAGCGTGGATTGCACCTCTGGTCGTCGTCGCTGTGTTCGTGTTCCGCAGTGCCTGGAGTTGGAAGAGCAGGCCGACCGAGCCGCTGGCCGTCGGCTTCGGAATGTTGTTGGAAAGCATTGCCTTGGCTGCCCTGCTGTGGGCCACGGCCAAGAACTTCGGCCCGCTGCTCCAGGAATTCGGTGTCCCGTTGGCTTCGATTGAGTTTCAAACGCCCGGTGCGGAGCTGGTGAAATACATCGGCGCGGGCATCTATGAAGAAGTGCTGTTCCGCCTCGGTCTCTACACCGGACTGGTCTATCTCTTCCGCTTGGTACTCCTGCCCGGCCTCTTTGCCTCGCTGCTGGCGGCCGTATTGTCGTCTCTGGTCTTCGCGGCCGCCCATCGAGGCGGCGGTGAGTTCCCCGCCGCCCAATTCCTGTTCCTGACCTTTGCCGGCCTGTATTTTACGACCGTTTACATCACCCGCGGCTTCGGCATCGCCGTCGGCTGCCATGCAGGCTACGACATTCTCGCGGGCGTCTCGGTAGGGTGAAGTCCGCTTCAGCGGATGTGCAGGAACTTGCAGGTTTCCTCGTAGCTCTCCTCGAGCGGCAGGAGAATCCGCAGGTCCTCCGTCAGATGGATCGGCAGTGTCGGCAGCGGCAAACCCAATTGCATGGGATCGTACCAACAGGCAAGCTGCGTCCGCCGTCGTTCGCGACTCCGGCCTTTGAGAGTGACCGCGTAAACCGGCGGCGGCTCGGCAGGGAGTTTCGGATCCCGGCGATCGATGAACTCCAACAACTCGGCATAGAGATTGAAGTGCTTCGTTGTCACGATGTCGACGATGGACACGCACACGTTCTTCTGCAACAGCGCCGCCACCTTGCCCACGAACGCGCGCCGCCGCTCCGGGCGATCCTTATTTGCCGGACTGACCAATTCGATGGCGGCGACGAGTTGCTTGCCGTGTTCCGTGTCGTAAATGCGGACCTCGAATTCGTCCTGCTCCGGCAATTCGGTATCGAGCACCATCGTCGGGCTGCGGTCGAGCAGAACTGCTGTCGCCGTGCCGCCCGAACCTTTGTCCGCCGCGCTCAGCAGGCGTTCATCGTCGTCCAAAACACCGATGTCGATGTTGTAATCCGTACCCGACTGCACGTTTGGGGCGGAAATGAATCCGGGCGGCAGCAGTCGGTAGAGATGCTGAACGATCAACCCAGGCCACATTGCATGGTGCTCGTTCCAAGCATGCTTCTCGTCGACCGGAGGTCGAAAGTGATCGCGCAGCGGCATGGCATTTCCTCAACAGTGCATATCCATCATACCTCAACTCGCGTCCCGCTTGGCTTCGAGTTCCTGCCAGCGGGCATAGAGCGTCTCGACGGTTTTCTCGGCTGCGGCCAAAATTCGGGCTGATTCCTTGGACTTGGCGGTGCCGAGCGTCGCGGCGGCTTCGACGTTCTTATGCTCAGCGGCGACGACCGCTTCGGCGGCGAGGACGGTGGCTTCGATGCCTTCGAGTTCCTTTTGCTCCTTGAAGCTGAGTTTCTTTCCCTTCGGCTGATTCTTGTGAGCGTTCTTTGCTTTGGCTTCGGCCTTGGCCTCGTCGGCGATCGCGGCCTTGTGCGCGGCGAGCCATTGGGAGACGTTGCCGAACGGTGCAGCATGACCCTTGCCGTCCAGACCGATGACTTCGGTGCAGATGCGGTTCAACAATTCGCGGTCGTGGCTGACGAGAACCAAGGCGCCCGGAAAGTCATTCAGGCTTTCCTCCAGCACTTCGAGCGATGGAATATCGAGGTCGTTGGTCGGTTCGTCGAGCAGCAACAAGTCCGCCGAGCGGAGCATGAGTTGTGCGATGCGGACTCGGGCCTGCTCTCCGCCGGAGAGGGCGCTGAGTTCGAGGTCGAGTTGTTCGGCTTCGAACAGAAATCGCCTGGCCCACGAGGCGACGTGGATCGACTGATCGCGGTATTGCACCGTTTCGCCGTTGGGCGAAAGCGAATTCCGCAGTGACTTCTTCTGGTCGAGCGACGCCCGGCCCTGTTCGAAGACTTCGAGTTTCAAGGCATCCGCCCGGACAACCGTGCCGAGGTCCGGGGCCAACTCGCCGGAGAGGATCTTCAACAAGGTCGATTTGCCGCTGCCGTTGGCACCGAGCAAGCCGAGCTTCATACCGGGAGTCAATTGAAGGTCGATGCCGTTGAAGAGCATCTTCCCACCCAGCGACTTCGTGATTCCGGTCGCCGTCAGGAGCTTACGGGTCTGCCGGCCGGAGGAAGCGAAGTCGATCCCGGCCGAGCGTGCCCCGGCGGTGCGGTAGTTCAATTCGGCGAGTTCCTCACGGCGATCGTAGGCGGCATCGATGCGGGACTGGGCCTTCTGCGTGCGGGCGGCAGCCTTGCGGCCGAGCCAGTCGGTTTCGCGCCGCACCTGGTTTGCGACAGAGTCCCGCATCCGCATCTGGGCTTCGAGATAGGCGGTCTTATTGTCGTCGAAGGCTGCGAAGCCGCCGTCGGCGCGGAAGTATCCACCGGGGAAGATGCGGTTGATTTCCAGAATCGTCGGCGCGATCGCCTTGAGGAACGCCCGGTCGTGGGTGGCCACGAGGTAGCCGAACTCGGCGGTTTTGAGCAGGCTTTCGAGCCAGATCACGCCGGGCAGGTCGAGGTGGTTCGTCGGTTCGTCCATGAGCAGGAAGTCCGGCTCGCGAGCCAGTTCCCGCGCCAGCGCCAGCCGCTTCCGCCAGCCGCCGGAGAGCTTGTCCGCCGGGGCATCCATGTCCACGAAGCCGACCTGCGTCAGCGCGATCGCCGCGGCGGTTTCGCGTTCGTAGTGTTCGAGATTCTCGTTCTCCAATCCGGCGATCACGGCCTGCTCGACGGTCAGCCCAACGGGGAACACATCGTCCTGCGGCAGGTAGCCGACCTTAGCGCCGCGCCGCATCGAGCGTTGGCCGGCGTCCGGCACTTCGATGCCGGCGAGGATTTTCAACAGCGTCGATTTGCCCGCTCCGTTCGGACCCACCAGCCCGATCTTCTCGCCGACGCGGAGGTCGAACGAAAGATCCGTGAACAACGGACGATGCGAATAACTCTTGGACACGCCCTGACTGCTCAACAACACACTCATATCAATCTCGAAGGCAAAAATCGGAATGCGGAATTTGCATGATAGCAGACGGATCAAACCCAGCGGATCGTCAGGTAGCCGACGAGTCGGCGCCGACCCGCCGGCCGCTCCCACGGCAGTACAACATAGGTGCCGAAGGCGTGGTCCCACCAATCGACGGAGAGGCCGAAATTGCCGGCGCAGTGGTGCTCGTGATGCAGGTGGTGTATCGGCCGCTTCATCCAGAAGACGAGATCGGGCCGTTCGTGCTGAAGCGTGTGGGCATAGGCGACCCATCCGGCACAGAGAATGCCAACCGCAAAGAGACCAAGCCCAAACGGCAGCACACCGAACGCCCAGCAGCCGACCGCGAGCGCCGTAAGAAACGGCGACGAACCGAGAACGTAATAAGCGAATTGTTTGGGAACGTTTTCGCCTTTCGGTTCGCGGTGATGGTTGAAGTGCGTGCGGCTGAGCAGCACCCTTCGATGCATCAGGATGTGAACCCAATACTCCGTCAGCGAGCCGAGCAGCAGGCCGAGGAAGCCTCCGAGGGCGGCGTAGAATATCGACTCGATCATTGGGCGTCTCCTTGACTTCGGTTCATCCGCTGGAGCGACTCGTCCAGAATCCGCAACGCTTCGTCGAGATCATCGTCGGTTACGTTCAGCGGCGGCATCAGGATCAGCGTGTGCCAATCCCAGGAGGTGCCGATCATCAGTCCGCGACGCAGCGTCAGGAGTGCAAGCCGCTTCAACAGCGAGGGATGGGGTTCCCTGCTCGTGCGATCCTTGACCAACTCGACGCCGATCATCAGCCCCATGCCGCGGACTTCACCGGTATGCCGCGGCAGTCGTCTCTCGAAGAGTTCACGGACGCGAGGCAAAAATGACTCGCCCGCTGCGACGGCGCGCTCGGGCAGGCTCTCGGCCTGAATCAGGCGGACATTAGCCAAGGTCGCGGCACAGGCCAGTGGGGTCCATGCCAAGGTGGCGGAGACGTCCTCGTATTTCCTTAAGCCGTCCGCGAGTTCCTCCGTCAACATCGCCGTGCCGATGGGGACCGAACCGCCACCGAGGCCCTTGGCGAGGATCAGGGCATCGGGTTCAAGACCGAGAGCTTGGGACGCTGTCCAAGCGCCGATTCGGCCGCAGCCGGTCATGACCTCGTCGACGATCAGGATGAGTTTACGCCGTCGGACGATCTCCATGAGCGCGGGGAAGTACTCCGCAGGCGGCACGATGACGCCGCCGCTGCCGAGGATCGGCTCCAACAGGATGGCCGTGATGTCGGGGTCGGCCGCGATTGCGGCGTCGATCGCCTGCACGCATTTGAAGGCACAACCGGGATGGGACTTGCCGTAACCACAGCGGTGGCAGTAGGCCGGCGGAACCCGCGGCGACTCCGGCAGCGACGGCCGCGGCAGATGAAAGGCGACGGCATCGCTTTGAGCCAGGGTCTGCGATGTGCCGCCGTGATAAGCCCGGCCGACCACCAGCACCTTGCCGCCGCGGGCGGCGCGATGCGCACGCGTGGCGGTTTCCACCGCGTCCGCCCCGCCGGAAGCCCGCGCACAGCACCTCAGATTCTTAGAGCCGAGTGCCAGTAGTTCCTCGGCGAGTTCGACGGCCTGCCGTGTCGGCAACCAAGGGGAAGCGAAACAACCGGAGCGGGCTTGCTCCGCGATCGCCTGCAGAATTTCGGGCCGGGAATGCCCGGTACTGACGACCCCGTAGCCCGTGATGAAGTCCAAGTAGGACTTACCGGACAAGTCCGTGACGCGGCTGCCGGAAGCCGAGGCGAAGACAACCGGAAACGCGGTCTCTCCGGCGACCGCTGCCGCATGGCGCCGCGTCAGTTCGGCCGACGCGGCATCGATCATCTCACGGCCTCCGCCCGGGCCGTCATGACGCGCTCGATGCGTTTCACATAGTTTTCGTAGACCTTGGTGAGCCGATCGCGGCGGCCGAGCATGAGCACGTCGTAACTGCCGAAGTCGGGATCCCACGCCGGCGGCCCGCAGGTCCGGAAGCCCATGTGCAGGTCCATCCGAATGACCGGGGACAACCGTCGACCGTCCGCTTCGGTGACTTCCACGGTTTCCAGGCCTGCCACAAAACCGACGGGCGTGGCGGAAACCGCGAAGTCGGGATCGGCACCGTACTTGGCGAGGTAGGAATGAATCACGTTGAGGTCGGCCCGGTCGACCGGTGTGAAGCTTTCCGTTCCGAGGAAGTACCGGCAGCGATACTCGCGCAGCAGCAGTTCCAGGCCGTAAGAGAGGTACTGAATCGCCGGGCCGGTCCGGTACGGCTTGGCCACACACGTGCGGCTGCCTTGGAGGATGACTGGAGCGATCTCCGCGAGCGGTGCGTAGTCGAATTCGTGGTTGCCGTAGAAGCCCCCGCGATCGACGGCCTTCGCACCGGGAATGGCTCGGCACGCCGCGACGAGGGCATCGGTTTCAATATTGCGGACGAGGATGTGGTCGGCCCAATCGTCGAATTGGTCCACGTCCTCGGTTGCTCCCGGTGGTCCGTAGCCTTCCTCGCGGAAGAAGACCTCGAAGCGAAGCTGCAACGCCCGCGCCTTCTCGGCGGGCGTGGTCGCCGTTTCGAGTACCCACGGATGCCCGCACAAGGGGCGACAATCCATCAGCCGTCGAGCCATCGTGCGGGTTCCGACTCCGAGTTTCGTGCCGAGCGCGTTCGTGCGTTAGTCTAGCGGATTTCCCGCCGACGGTGAGGGCGGGCGGCCATTCGCCGCAGGCCATCGACTTTCGGCTCGACTCCCGTGCAGCCGGGATGGCCGCACCACAACGAAGCCAAGCATCGACTCAGGATTGTGGTGCGGCCGTCCCGGCTGCATGCATCCTGCCCATCAATTCGCCGCGGTCCGTTGCGGCGGTAATGGCTGGGAGCCTTCTGCAGGTCGTTGGGTACCGCAACCGAATGATGATGCGAAGCCCACCGCCATTCCCAAGGTGACGTTTGCCGCTGAACCTTTCGTGGCCGGGGTTCGTCTTCCGGGATAAGTCTTATTCGTCAGACACACCGCCCAAGTTGAGCCGTCGCCCATGCCGAGTTATCATCCCGCCGACATCGAACCCCGGCGGCAGCAGTTTTGGCTGACGAACAAAACCTTCCGCACCGATGACCCCGGTGCTCCGGGAACCGAAGGCAAGCCGAAGTACTACATCCTCGACATGTTCCCCTACCCCAGCGGTGCCGGTCTCCACGTCGGCCATCCGGAAGGCTACACGGCGACGGACATCCTCGCGCGGTTCAAGCGGATGAAGGGCTTCCACGTCCTGCATCCGATGGGTTGGGACGCCTTCGGCCTACCCGCCGAGGAGTACGCCCGCAAGACCGGCACACACCCACGCACGACGACCGTGGCCAACATCGCCACCTTCCGCAGGCAGATTCAGTCGCTCGGTTTCAGCTACGATTGGGATCGCGAAGTCGATACGACGGACCCCGACTATTTCCGCTGGACACAGTTCATCTTCCTGGTGCTGCACGACACCTGGTTCGACGCGACGACGGGAACGGGCAGGCCGATCGCGCAGTTGCCGATTCCGGTGGACGTGACCGGCGACGCAATCCGCAAGTATCAGGACGCACACCGCTTGGCCTACCAGGGCGAGGCAATGGTGAACTGGTGCCCAGCCATGGGGACCGTGCTGGCCAACGAAGAGGTCAGCGACGGCCGCAGCGAAGTCGGTAACCATCCCGTCGAACGCCGGCCGCTGCGGCAATGGCTTCTCCGCATCACCGCCTACGCCGAGCGATTGCTCGCGGATCTCGACGGCGTCGATTGGCCGGACTCGATCAAGGCGATGCAGCGGCAATGGATCGGCAAGAGCGACGGCGCCGAAGTCGATTTCCAAGTCGAAGGCTCGACCGCGACGATTCGCGTCTATACCACGCGGCCGGACACGCTCTACGGTGCCTCCTACATGGTGCTCTCGCCCGAGCATCCTCTGGTGACTGCCATCACGACTCCTTTGCAAAAAGCCGCAGTCGAAGCCTATCAGCGTTCGGCAAGTTTCAAGAGCGACCTCGACCGCACCGACTTAGCCAAGACCAAGTCCGGCGTGCCGACGGGCGCGAGCGCGATCAACCCGGTCACCGGCAAGCCGATCCCGATCTGGATCGCGGACTATGTGCTCTCCGGTTACGGCACCGGGGCCATCATGGCCGTGCCCGCGCACGACGAGCGGGACTTCGAATTCGCAAAGCAGTTCGACTTGCCCATCGTGACCGTTGTGCAGCCCTCGGCGAGTTGGCTGAAGGCGAACGAGTGCGACGAAAGCAATCTCTCAGCCGCCTACACGGATGACGGACCGCTGGTGAACTCCGGCGACCTCAGCGGTTTGGCCGTGGATGCAGCCAAGGCCAAGATCATCGCCCGCCTCGAAGCTGAGAGGCGGGGCGTACGCAAGGTCAACTACAAGCTTCGCGATTGGCTCTTCAGCCGGCAACGCTACTGGGGCGAGCCGTTCCCCTTGTTGCATGAAATCGACGCCAACGACCAACCGACGGGCGTCGTGCGGCGATTGGGCATGGATGATCTGCCGTTGAAGTTGCCCGACCTTGCCGACTTCAATCCGGACGGCAACGTCGAAGGCCCCGTCGCCAAGGCGACCGACTGGGTCCACGTAACTCTCGACGGCAAACGCTACAAGCGCGAAACCAACACGATGCCGCAATGGGCCGGCTCGTGCTGGTATTACCTTCGTTACATCGACCCCAAGAATAGCGGGGCGCTCGCCGACCCCGCCAAACTGAAGCACTGGCTGCCGGTCGATCTCTATGTCGGCGGGGCCGAACACGCCGTCTTGCACCTGCTGTACTCGCGCTTCTGGCATAAAGTGCTGTTCGACCGCGGCTATGTCCACTGCGTCGAGCCGTTCCGGAAGCTCGTCAATCAGGGCATGATCCTGGGCGAATTCGAGTATCTTGTATCCGCCGAGACCAATGCAGCGAGCGCGGCCAAACTGAGCGGACTCGGCATCGAAGTCGTCGTTCGCGGCGAAGCCGACGACCGCACCTTCATCCTCAAGAACATCGGCGAGGAACGCACTGAGAAACGTAAGGGTAAGACTTACCTCAAGGGCACCGACATCGAAGTCCGCGGCAAGGCCGAGAAAATGTCCAAGTCCCGCGGCAACGTCGTCAATCCGGACGACATCGTCCGGGAATACGGCGCGGACTCTCTACGACTGTACGAGATGTTCCTGGGGCCGCTGGAAGCGACCAAGCCGTGGAACACCAAGGGCGTCGAAGGTGTCTACCGCTTCCTCTCCCGCGTCTGGCGGCTGATCGTCGCCGACGAGGGAACGACCTTGGCCCTTCATCCGAAAGTCACGACGGACGCGCCGACCTTGGAGACGGCGAAGATCCTGCACCGCACGATTCAAAAGGTCGGCCACGATACGGAGCGACTCCAGTTCAACACCGCCATCAGCGCGATGATGGAGTTGAGCAACCATCTCACCGGGCTGGAATCGCGGCCAAAGGTCGGGCTGGAAACGCTCACGCTGCTGTTGGCACCCTATGCCCCGCACGTCGCCGAGGAACTGTGGGAATGCCTGGGCCATGCGGACACGCTCACCTACGAGCCATGGCCCGCGTTCGACGAAGCACTGACCAAGGACGACGAGATCGAAATCCCAGTGCAGATCGGCGGCAAGGTCAAAGCCCGACTCGTGGTCCCGGTGGACATCGCCGATGACGCGCTACAGACGTTGGTGAAGGAACACCCGGACGTGGTCGCGGCTCTCGCAGGCCGGCCGATCAAGAAGCTCGTCATCGTTCCCAAACGGATGGTGAATCTTGTCGTCTAGGCTGCCGCTGCTCCTACTCGCCACGCGGCCACAATGCTCGCCTCGGCCGAAGTTGACCTTGCGGGCCGGCGCGGAAGCGGCGCACAATCCGATATCTGACGATTCCACCGCATTGAGGCCGACACGGATGTCGAACCCCACACCTTGGCGTACCGCACTGGTCCCAGCTTCCCTGCTTGCCGCGGTGATCGGCTGGGCTTACCTGCCGACGCTGCGGTTCCTCGTCGAGAAATGGATCGACGATCCCCAGTATTCGCATGGCTTCCTCGTGCCGTTCGCGTCGCTCTACCTGCTGCGGCGGGCTTGGCTGATGGGCACCCTGACCGCGGGCAAGCCGCAGCTGATGATCGGCGGCGTGCTGCTGGTCGGCTGCATTGTCATGCGTTGGCTCTCGGGCGGTTTGATGTTCCACCAACTCGATGCGGCCGCGTTGCTCATGTCGATTTCGGCGTCCGTGCTTCTGTTTGGTGGCTGGTCCCTGATGCGCGGAGCTTGGCCCGCGATTCTCTTTCTGATCTTTCTCGTGCCGTTGCCCTACGAACTGGAACGCAACGTCGGCGGGCCGTTGAAGGTTGTCGCCGTCGAGGCGAGCACCTACCTGCTGCAGACGCTCGGCCGGCCGGCGATCGCCGAAGGTAATCTGATCCTGATCGACGAAGTCCGACTCGGTGTGGTCGATGCCTGCTCCGGGTTGAAGATGCTCATGACCTTCGCCGCCTTTGCCGTGGGTGCCGTGCTGCTGTTGGATCGGACCAAATTCGAGAAACTGCTCGTAATCCTCGGCATCGTGCCGATCGCGGTCATCGTCAACGTCGTCCGCATCACGGCCACCGGCATCGCCTACACGATCACCGACGACAAGCAAACCCTCAACCTCGTTCACGATGTCCACGGCTGGCTGATGATGCCTGCGGGTTTGGCCCTCCTGGCCCTTCAATTGTGGACCCTGAACAACCTCGTCGTTCGCCCCGCGGCGGACGACCGCGAAGCCATCCCCGCCGGGGCGGCCCTGATGTTCGGCTGAACGGAACTTACGCTTCACCACCAGTCGCACGGATGCCGACGATGAACCCGACTATCCAAACCACCGCCCTCGTGCCGACCCCCCGTCGCGGCGGCGAGCGCCTCAAGGCCGATGTCGCCAACCCGGTCACGCAGGTGCTGCACTACCTTCGGCATCACCTGCTCCTGATCCTGTTCTGCGGCACGCTGCTCGGCGGCGGTTTGTCTTACACCGCCTGGAACGTGCTTCCCGTGAAGTACGAATCCTACGCGATTCTGCTCGTTGCATCGTCTCAGAACACCATCGCGCCTGCGGCCGACTCGCGCGGCAAGGCGGACTTCGCGACCACCATCAACACCGCCAAGTCGCTCATCAAATCCGACTTCGTGCTGAGTGCCGCGCTGACCGACCCCAAGTACCGCATCAGCGAATGCCCGACTCTCAAGGCCCAGAAGAACCCGATCAAGTACCTCGAAGAAAAACTCGTGGTGACGGCGTCGGAACAATCCGAGGTCGTCCGCATCAGTCTGGAAGGCGATCAGCCGGACGACGTGCGGAAGATCGTCGATGCCGTGAAGGATGCCTATTACCGTGAAGTCGTGGAAAAGGAAATCGATACGAAGACGAACCTGAAGCGCAAGGTCGAACTCGCCAAGACCGCCATCCAGGATCTCATGAAGACGAAGTCCGCACCGCAGCCCGGCAGCCGCACGCAAACGCCGGCGGTACTCGCCTCGCGCGCCGTCGCCCCGCCCGCGGTCGCCGGACCGGCGCCGGTGATTCCGGGTGGCGTCGTGTCGGCCGGCGGCATTCTCGTTCCCGAAGTGCCTGGTGCAACGCCGCTCGTGCAGGCCGGCGGCGTCCTGCCCGTGCCGCCCGGAGCCACGGCTGCGGCCATCATCGCACTCACCGAATCCGAGCCGATGAAGCGGGCACGGGGGGACATGCTCTTCAAGCGAATTTCCCAAGCGGAGATCGAACTGCAGCAGTTTCCCATCCTGCTGACCGAGAAGGCCGCCGATGCGGCGCGGCTCAAGAAGGAACTTGAAAAACTGACCGCCCCGGTCGCCACGCCGGAAGCCTTGGCCGCCGCCGAGCGCGATCCCGAAGTGGCGATGAAACTGGCGGATGCGACGAAGAAGAAACGCGACTACGAGTTCCAGGTCGGCGTGGTCCGCGATCCGAACTCCGAAGCCATGCAGCGCCGCAAGCGCGAAGCCGCGGAAGCCGAGGCGACGGCCGAGGCGTTGAAGCTGAAGACCGCGACCCAGTACGAAGCGGTCCGCTCCCGCGGCGAAAGCCAACGATTGGCGACGTTGTACGACAATGCCGTCCGCGATCTCGACCGCATCAAGGAACGCGAACGGCTCATGCGCAAGGTCTACGAGGACGACAAGAAGGAACTCGCCGAGATGCCGCCGGAACTTCGCAAAGCGGAGGATAAAGGGCCGATCGTCGATGCCGAGCGGACGGATCTGCTGACGCACGACGACTACTATCGTCGCCTGACCGGGCAGGTCATCGGGCTGGATCTGGAATTGCAATCCCCCCCGCGCGTCAGCAAGCTGCAGAACGCTTCCGCACCCGCGGCGAAGGAAACTCAGAAACAACTCCTCGGCACCATCGCCGCCGGGCTGCTCGGCTTCTGCCTCGTCGGCGCCGGAGCGGTTGCCTACGAGACGCGGGCCAAGAAAGTCTGCTCGCTCACCGAGATCAAAACCAGCGGCACGGTCCCGGTTCTCGGCGTCGTGCCGTGGCTGGTCGATCGCGCGACCATGCTCGACCCGCTCAAGCGGGCGGACATTCTGGAGTCCATCGACAAGCTCCGCTCCGTCGTCGCCCTGACCTGGCTGAACCGCGGCGTTGGAATCATCGCCGTCACCAGTCCGCTCTCGGATGAAGGTAAGGCCTTCACCGCCTATGGCCTCGCGTCCAGTTTATCTCAAGCCGGGTACCGCACGCTGCTGGTCGATTTCGATCTCCGCAATCCGTCGCTGCACACCTACGCCGGCGTGCCGAACGTCGCCGGGGTCTGCGAGTTGCTGCGAAGCGAAGACGATCCGCGGACTTCGCAGATCCTCTTGCCCAACGGGCTGACCTTCGTGCCCGCGGGCACCTGGAGCGACGACGTCCGCCGCGCGGCTGTGGGCGGACGGCTCGAACGCCTGCTCGCCGGGCTTCGGGAAAACTTCCAGTTCGTCGTGCTCCACGGTCATGGCCTGCTCAGCGTCGCCGAGTCGATCGAGATCGTGCGCCGCTCGGATGCGGTGCTGCTCTGCACGTTGTACCGGGAAACGCGGATGCCGATGCTGAAGCGCGCTCAGGAACGCCTCACGGCACTGGAAGCGCCGAACACCGGGCTCGTTTACTTGGGTGCCTCGCGGCACGAGGCGTTGTGCTGATGTCCGTCGCTTACGCTTCCGGCTCGGTCGGATTTGGATTGGAGATCGCAACATGAAATGGCTTCCCCTGACTCCGATCGCGGTTGCCCTCATTGCCGGCGCTGTCGTGCATGGGGCGACGACGCAGCGCTGGAGCGGCGTTGAGTCGTCCGCAGCGACCGATGCCCTGCACGGCTACGTCGTCAGCTTGGGTGACTACGAAAGCGAAGTCGTGCCCAACGAGATTCCGCTGAAGGAAAAAAGCATTGCCACTTGTCGGAAATATGCATCGGAGAGCCGAAACCAAACGGTGGTCGTCAGCGTCATTACCGGTCCGCCCGGTTCCGTCGCGACGCACACGCCCGATGTCTGTTACGTGGCCAGCGGCTACAAGATGCTTCGGACGCCGGTTCGCGAAACCATCGACCTTCCGGGCGTGGGTTCGGCGAGCTTCTTTACAGCGGACTTCGAGAAGAAAAGTGCCGGCAGAATCGACCGCCAGCGGGTTCGGTGGGCATGGAGTGCGGACGGGACGTGGAACGCACCGGATGGCGCCCGCTTCGCGTACCTTCGGGTTGCGAGTCTGGCGAAAATTTATATCGTGACGTTTCTTCCCATGGAAGCCAATGATGCGGTTGTGCCGGACCCGCAGGTTGTGAGACAGTTCACGGCCGCCTGTCTGGTTCAGTATCACGGGCTCTTCACCGGGCGACAGGACTGAGTCGCCCCAGCGGCATCGAGATTTTCATCACCAGAGGCAGACTTAGGATGAGCGCCGGAACCAGCACCAAACTTCCGAGGCGACGCACGGCACCGAGGTCGAGCGTGACCGTTCGCAAGCCCATGATTGTCGTCGTTCCCCAAGCCTCTCCGCAGCTCCAGCGCCGCGAGTTCGTCAAATCGCTCGTGGAGTATCCGGCGGCACTGCTTCTCTTCGTGCTCGCGCTGCCGGTCATGATCGCGGCGATCGGGCTGATTCGTGCGACCAGCCGCGGCCCGGCGATCTATTCGCAGATCCGCGTCGGCCGCGCGGGCAGGGTATTCACGATCCACAAACTGCGGACGATGTACCACGATTGCGAAAGCCTGACCGGGCCGCGTTGGGCCTTGCCCGGCGATCCGCGGATCACGCCCTTCGGCCGCATCTGCCGCAAGCTTCACCTCGATGAACTTCCGCAACTCTGGAACGTGCTCCGCGGGGACATGTCCCTCGTCGGTCCGCGACCCGAGCGGCCGGAAATCGTCGCCCAACTGCGGCGTTCGATTCCCAGCTACGATGCCCGCCACGTGGTCCGGCCCGGCATCACCGGCTTCGCACAAGTCCACCTGCCGCCGGACACCAACATCCAATCGGTGAAGAACAAAGTCGCCTACGACCGCTTCTACATCGGCCGGTTTACGCCGGGCATGGATCTGTTCGTCTACATCTGCACGGCGCTGAAGGTCGTGGGGCTGAAGTCATGGTATCGCCGGCCGCCGCGCCGACCGACGGACGAAGTCTGACAAGTCCGAGTCGGAAGCGTAAGCGACGAAACGCGAAACCTCAGGCAGGGATTGCCGATGCTCTCCATCTCCGTGATCGTGCCCGTCCGCAATGAAGCCGCATCCATCGAGGCGACTCTGCGGATGCTGCTGACCCAGGATTATCCCAAGCATTCCTACGAAGTCATCGTGGCCGACGGCGTCTCGACCGACGACACGGTGCCGATCGTTCGTCGCCTCCAGGGCGAATTCGAGCAGTTGAAGCTGGTCTTCAATCCCGCCCGCTGGTCCAGTGCCGGCCGCAACGCCGCGATCCGCCACGCCGTGGGCGATGTGGTCGTGGTCGTCGATGGGCATTGCGGTGTGCCGGATCGGGACTATCTGTACAATCTGGCCGAGGCCTTCGATCAGAGTCGAGCGATGACCCTCGGCCGGCCGCAACCGCTCGATGCCCCGAACCCGACGCCTTTTCAGGAAGCCGTCTCGGCCGCACGCTCCAGCCGGCTGGGCCACAACCCGGACTCGGACATCTATTCGGACCGCGCCAAATTCGTTCGCCCGCAATCCACGGCCATCGCCTACCGCCGCGAAGTCTTTACCCGCATCGGACTGTTCGATGAATCCTTCGATGCCTGTGAAGACGTCGAACTGAATCAGCGCGTGGACGAAGCCGGCTTCGATTGTTGGTTCACGCCGACGATCGAGATCGAATACCATCCGAGGCGTACTTGGCGCGCGTTGGTGAACCAGCTCGGCCGCTATGGGTGCGGTCGCGCCAGGCTCGCGATCAAGAACCCGAAGTCGCTGACGTTGCCTGCCTTGGTCCCGCCGTTGTGGCTCGTCGGTATTGTGCTCGGTGCCGCCGCGGCACTGCTGTCGACGACCTTGGCGATTGCGTACGTCGCCATGCTCGCCATGTACGCGGGAGCGATTCTGGGCGTCAGCGCGAAGCTCGCACGGACCGTGAGTCTCGCGGCCGCGGTGCGATTGCCGCTGGTCTTCGTCGGGATCCACCTCGGCTTCGCCCTCGGGTTCCTGGGCGAAGCACGACGGCGTGCCATCCGCGTCGCTACAATGTCAACATGAACCTCAACGAATACCCCCTAATCTTCCCGGACGGCACGGAACGGCCTGCAGCCGCCGCGCTCAATCCGCAGGGTCTGACTCTTTTGATTTTCCTCCGGCACTTAGCCTGAATCGCCTGCTGGGGACACCTCGGTGAGGTGCAGAAATCCTTGGCGGAATTCGAAGCGGCCAACGTGAAGTTGGCAGTCGTAAGTCAATCGACGGCCAAGTCCTTGGCGACATTTCATCGCTGGAACGCCAAACCCTACCCGATCTTCGGCGACCCGGAGCGTAGGCTTTACCGCGCCTTCGGCTTGGAACGCACGCGGCTTGTCGAATTCCTGAAGCCGCGCGTGCTGTGGCGTTATCTCAGGTTGCTGTTCACGGGCACCAAGCTGCGATCGGTCTACGGCAGCGAGGATGTGCTGCAACTCGGCGGCGATTTTCTCCTCGCCGCGGACGGGTCGATCCTATTCGGTCACGCAAGTCGGGAATCGACGGATCGGCCAAGTGTCGAGCAGCTTCTTGCGGCGGTTCGCACCCATCGCTGATCGCTCATCGCCGGCCGGACTCTTCGGTTTCGCATACCGTACACGAACAGGACCAGCCGACTTTGCGAGAACAGCCGATGTCCGCCGAACCCGAGACCTGGCAGCCCATTCCGCCCTACGAACGCCGCATGCTCGGCGTGCTCATCGAGAAGCAGAAGACTTCCAAGTCGGCCGATGCCTACCCGATGACGCTCAACTCGATCGTCTCCGGCTGCAATCAGAAATCGAACCGCGATCCCGTCTACGAACTCGACGACCTCGAAGTCGAGGAGACCTTGGATGCCCTTCAGAAGAAAGGCATCGTCGTGAAGATGACCGGCAGCCGGGTCGACCGCTGGCGACATCAGCTTTACGAATTGTGGCGCGTGACCAAAGTCGAGATGGCGATCCTCGCCGAGTTGCTGATGCGCGGCCCGCAAAGCGAGGGCGACCTGCGCGGCCGGGCATCCCGTATGGACGAAATCGCCGATCTCGATGCCCTTCGCGAACATCTCAAGTCCCTAACCGCCCGGGGTCTGGTCGTCTATCTCACGGCCGCGGAGCGACGGGGTGCGATGCTGACCCACGGGTTTCACACGCCCGAAGAACTCGACGCCGCGCGCCGCATCGCCCCGACCGGCGGCAACGATCCGGCACCGCGGGTATCGGCCGCCAACGATGCCAAGTGGCAACTAGTGTTGGACGAACTCGCGGAGCTGCGCGAACGCATCGCCAAGCTGGAAGCCAAGGCTGTCCCCTAGTATGGCGCTTCAACTGATTTGTTGTGGTGCGGCCGTCCCGGCTGCACGGTTCCAAAGAAGAATGCAGCCGAGACGGCTGCACCACAATCGGATGCTTAAGCATCAACGAGCTGCGATGAACCACTGGTTTCTTCACGCGCGCTCGATTACCGTAAAGTCATCCACCGACTCCCTTGAGGTCGCCGATCATCATGCCGAACGTACCCGACGACCAACAGCCGCCGCCCTTGCCGCCCGCCAAGCCGAAAACGCTCGACGATGCCTTGGAAGGGATGCGGCCCAAGGCCAAGCCGACCGGACCGACAACGCAGGCCCGCAAGCCGCGTCGCCCGGACGACGAATTTGAAGTGATCGATGACGAGACGCCGAGTCGGTCGCCGCGAGCCGGTCGCCGGGACCGCGACGATGACGAAGATGACCGCGGCGGACGAGGCTCGCGCGATGGGCGGCCGCGTAAGGCGTTGCGGGATGCCCCGAAAGCCAACAATACCAAGGTGCTGCTGATCGTCGGCGGCGTGGTCGGCCTGATGGTCCTGGTCTGCGGCGGCGGCGCGGCGCTCGTGGTCATGAGCATGCAGGCTGATAAGGCCCGCGAAAACGCCTTCGGCAACGACGACTTGAATTTCGAAATCCCCGGCCCGCCCGATGCTGCAACGCCGAAGGCGGATGCACGCGTCCGACCGGGTAGTTCCGATTGGCAACGCACTTGGAAAGTCGTCGTCGATGCCGAGTCCGGGATCACTTACAAGGTTCCCGATTCCGCCATCAGGTCCTCGGCCACGGTGCTCGGCACCAAGGGCAGCTACACCGCAACGACGATTCAGGCGATCGAGGGGCCGATGACATACCGCGTCGAATGGTTCGATGCGGCCGCGGGCGAAACCCTGACGTTGGACGATTACCACTTCTTTGGTCGTCGACCGCCCGAGTTCGAATACACGCAGATGCCGACGATCGCGACGCTGAACGGCTTGAGCACGAAAGAAGTCAAATATCTCGACCGCGACAAGAACGCGACCCATGCTCACGCCCATCGCTACGAAGGCGACACGATCCGCTACTACCGCTGCTCGGTCAGCAAAGCGGACACCGAACTCGTCTACCCCGGCTTCGACGAGACGGTCCGTACCCGCGACTTTTGGAATTCCATCAAGGTCCGCTTCCCTTCCGCCAAGAAGCCCGCGACGAAAGGGATAACTCCACCGCCACAGAAATCGTCGCCGACCAAGCCGCCGACCACGCCGAAAGGCATCACCACGCCGCAGGAACCGGAAACGACGCCCGTACCCACGTCCCCTGCCCCGTTCGGTCAGCGCGAGTTCTTCAATACGCCCAAGCATCGGCTCGAACCGCACGCGGCTCTTTTTGAACTCGACGGCGACGAACTGCTGACGATCGGCTCCGTAATGGGCACCAGCGGCAAGCAGGAATCGAAGGCGACGGTTTACGATGCCAAGACGTTCAAGACGCTGCGGACCTACTCCCTTGCGGACATCGAAGGAGTAACAGAGGCTGCGTTGAACAAGGAGACGAAGAAGCTCTACGTCGTTACCACCGATTCGACCGGCCGGGTGCACGACCGGGACAAGTTTCTCGTGCCGGGACAGGTCGCGGCCTTCAAGCTGGAAGATTTTCTTAAGGAGGCTCCGCAAGCCGCAATCAACCCGACGGCAACAACCAAACTGATCGGCCACGTTCGCACGCTCGGCATCGACGCCAAAGCGAAAGCGGTGTTCGTGTCCGTGGTCGCACAATCCAAGGCGATCGATAAGGCTTGGAAAACGCGCTTCCTGCGGCTTAAAGGCGACACGCTTGCCGTCTCGAATGAACTCGATTTTCCGGCAGCGATGCTCGATGCAACAGTTTCACCGGACGGTAAAACCGTAGCACTGGTCGAACATGCCGTGAACCCGTTCGGGTTTGTTTCATTCGGAACGCGTTCGCCCGGCGTGGTGCGGTTCGTCGATGCCACGACTTGGAAGAGCAGCGGTCAGGCTCAAACCGCGTCGGCGCTGAGCCAAGCCGCGTTCGTGGACGACAAGACGATCCTTTGTTGCTCGCAATCGGGGGCGACCACGCAACTCATCAAGATCGGCATCAACGGAGACACGAACGCCTTCGAGCCGATCCGCCAGACGCCCGCGACCGGCTACTTGGCCTACGATGCCAAGAGTGGCCGTTTGGCCACTGCGAATCGCAACCGCCTCGGCGTGACGATCCTGACGGGTGTTAATGTTAAGGACAGCGGCGTTCCGAAAGTATTCGCCACGGGGCTGTCGACCACGGCAGGCCCATTGAACGGGCCGTTGAAGTTCATTGCCGGCGGCCGGTACATCGTTCTCGCCGGCGGGCAGGTCTATGAGTTCGAAGAGTGATACAGAGCCGGCGACGACCAAAAGAAACAGCAGCGGGAGTCGGTACCGCTGCAAACAAAAAAGCCGCCGGTTCACGCGGCGGCTTTTTGGTTCCCGGCATCACGAAGCCGCGGGCAACTTCAGTTGGGGTGCGGCCAATGTGGGTTGCACGCCGGCGAGCGGCAGCAGTTCCTGACGGTAAATCGGCACATCCCGCGGGGCTTCGATGCCGAGACGAATCTTGCCGCGGTCGATATCGACGACCGTGATGCAAATATTCTCACCGATATAAATCTTTTCGCCCAACTTTCGACTGAGTACCAACATTGTGCGACCTCCGTGTTGCTTCATTCAGCCCGTGAGAAGATAGGGTAGCGTAGCTCACGAATGGCGAACTTGCGTTCTGACGGGGCCTGAATTTTGAGCTAACTGAAGTGAGGCAGGCATCCGGCCGTCATGCGCCTCACAAATCCACAGCACGGGTCGCGCAGCAGTTCGGCCTTGGCGTCGGGAGAGATCGCTTCCTTCTCTCCCGACGCCAAGGCCGAACTTTTCAACCAACCTGAAAGCAGGTCATATTTTTAAGACGCCGTGACCAAGCGATTGGTTCGCGCGTCGCTGAATTCTTCGGTAGGCCCGCCTGCATCCTGCGGGTGCCAAAGAGCTTGGCGGAGCATGGCCCGCATGGCCAGCACGGCCATCTTCTCCGGCGTGCCGGGCACGGCACACGTCGGCTCGGGCAGCGGGGCATTGCCGTTGCCGTTGCCGACACCCCGTCGAGCATACTTACTCGTGCTTGGGTAGAGGTCTTTCACACCGTCGGAGTAGTAGCAACTCCAGCACAGGCCGCGTGGGCGATTGACCTTGGCTTTACCGCAATGTCTGCAGATCGGGATCATGGCAACGCGTCCTGTCGGGAATTGAAGTCTTGGGTTCGGTGGTGGAGTGCGGCAGACGTACGGCCGAGGTCAGGCCGCGGTCACCGCCAAGGCGGCCGTCGTCATCGGAAAAGCCTGCGGAATGAAGCGTTCGGCCAAGGCCAGTTCCGTTTCCGCGAGCAGTTCGCGGCGCATCTCGAAGCGGCCACAGTCGTCGAACCAGTTCAGAAACCAGCGGCAGGCAGCAGGCTCTCCGAGCCGTTGATCGGCCTCGAAACAGCACTTCGCGAAGTATTCCTCGACGTGGCCGACCGACTCCAGCCCATCCCCCTGCCAGCCGCAGAACCCGAGCGCACACGCCGCTTCCACCGGCCAATCCTGCACGCACATCAGCGGTGGCGGCGTCGTCGTCGCCCCTTGTACAAGCCGATGATCGTCCGTGACGAGCGCATCGCGGAGGGCTTCCAGCCCGGCCGTGGAGAGCACCGGAACCAGCCCCTGCCGCCAAACCAAACGCCAGCTTTCCATAACCGCCTCCTGAAGCTGAACCGAACGATGTCGGAGTCGTTTCCGTTGCGTCACGTTGGCCGAACACTTCATGGGCGTCCGACACGAGTAATATACCTGTGTACACCATGCGAAGCAACGAGTTTTTACCCATTAACAGCGATTTTTCGCGTCGTTTGCGATCGCGGACGGCACGAACGGGCCGTTAACTGGACGAAGTTAGACATGCAACTGATGCGGAGGGCGCGGCGCTAGACAGGTGGATTGCGCGGCGGCATCCACGTCCGGAAACGCGAACCGCCGCACGGGGATGGCCCCGTCCGGCGGATGATGAGTTGGTGGCTGCGCCGCAGCTTCGTTTTCCCTACTCCAACGTCAGCGTCGTTTCGCGGACTTTGCCGTCCCGGACGAAATACGTTTTGATGGGGTGAAACGTGGTGAGGTCCTTGTGGTTGACCACGAAGGTGATGTTGTCCGAACTCAGCGTTTCCCACAGGTGCAGTCCGATCAGAATATCGCCCTTGTCCAAGCCTGCACGGGCGGCAGCGCTGCCGCCGGCGACGTCCTGAATCAGGAGGCCGCCGCGCAGTTCGCGGTTGATGCGGGCGGTGACGTCGATTCCGACCGGGTGCAGGATCAGCCCGAGGCGTTTGACTGCGGGCACTTCGCCCGAGTTTGCGGCCACCAGGACGGCGGGCACGCCCGCGTTGCCGCGGAGGGTGAGTTTCAACTCGGCCGATTCCCCGTTCCGCAGCACCTTAATCTGCAGGGCCGCGTTCGGGTTGCGTTCGAGGAAGGCCCGTTCCACATCGATCGAGGTCAGAATCGGCGAGCCGTCGATGCTTTCCAGAAGATCTCCGGGTTTGACGCCCGCTTCGGCAGCGGGGCTGTCGGCGTCCACACGCTGGACCAACACCCAGCGGCGTACCGTCGAATCGTCCGACTTGCGTTCCCAACGGTCAGCCACGATCAAGCCGTGTTTGACGACACCGCGGCGGCGCAGACTCAGCATCTCGGCGGCGCGGGCGATCATCGTGTCCACGGGAATGGCGAAGGCGATGTTCTGGGCACCGGCGCGGATGGCGACGTTGACGCCGACGACTTCGCCCATGCGGTTCATCAGCGGGCCGCCGGAGTTGCCTGGGTTGATCGGCGTCTGCGTCTGAATCAGGGACTTGTAGGAAATTTCCTTGTTCAAGGTCACGTCCCGCTTCATGGCGGACACGTGGCCGACGGTGACGGTGTGCTCGTAGCCGTAGGCGTTGCCGATGGCGATGACGCGCTCGGCCAGCATGAGGTCCTGGGCCGTGCCCAGCGGTACGACCGGCAGCGGCTTGGGCGGTTCGATCTTGATCAGCGCGAGATCCGAATCCTTGTCGGTCGCCAGCACGCGGGCCGGGCAGGTGGTGCCGTCGACCAGTCGTACCCGCAAGGATTGGACATCGTCGATGACGTGGAAGTTGGTGACGATGTAGCCGCGCGGGTCGAGCACGATGCCGGTGCCCATGCCGTTGACGCGCTGCGGCACGGCGATGCCGGGGCGGAAGGGATCGTCCGAGCTGGTGCTGATGCGTTCGGAATGAATGTTGACCACCGCGCCTTTGACGCGCTCGACGACCGCGACCATGTCGTCCCGTCGCGTGCCGGCGGGTTTTTCCTGACTGAAGGAACTCACGGGCAGGACCGGAAACGCAGTACACACCATCGCGAAGAGCGCGATCTTCCGTAAGCCGCTTTGGGGCTTGCCTGTTGGCTGCATCGCGTTCCCCTTGTCCCACCGTGCCGAAGCGCGGTCTGCCGTCCGTGGTCTGATGCTTCTCCTTTCGGGCTTGACGCAAACGCGGCTGGATGCGGGGTTCGACATGCTCGCGGTTCGCTGAGCTTCCCCGACGTATGATGCGGACGGGGACCGATGGACGACCCCTAACAGTACTTCCGGGCGTAGCGGTTGCGCCGGGTGAAGCAATCGAAGAGTCGCCGGCCGTTGCCGAGTTGGCCGATAATGTGACTGGGTATCGAGACGGCGACGAGGAGCACCCCATGGCGACCACGGCCCGGATGGAACAGATCGAAGCCCTACTGGCGAACGACCCCGGCGACGCCTTCCTGCAATACGGTCTGGCGATGGAACACTTCGGCCTGGGTCACGATGCCGCGGGGGTCGTGGTGTTGGCGAAGCTCATCGCGACCGCCGACCCGCCGTACATCCCCGCCTATCTCATGGCCGGTCAAGCGCTCATCCGCAGCGGCCGTGACGCCGAGGCGGTAGCGATGCTGAAGGACGGCATCGCCGCCGCAGGCAAAGCCGGCAACACCCACGCCCTCGGTGAGATGCAGGGCTTTCTCGCGACGGTCGAATAACACCCCACCACCCTGTCTGAGTATCGCCGATGCATCGCCTGATGATCCTGTGTTGCCTCTTCACACCCGGCTTGCTTGTTGCGCAAACGCCGACCGACGCCAAGTTCGCCCGCATCGACGATGCGGTGACGGCGACGATCGAGGCGGGCGGCTGCCCCGGCGCGGTGGTGCTGGTGATCCAAGAAAACCTCGTCGTTTATCGCAAGTCGTTCGGCAACCGCACGGTGGAACCGTCATCCGCGCCGATGACGCTCGACGCGATCTTCGATCTGGCGTCGCTGACGAAGCCAATCGCCACAGCCACGAGCATTCATCACCTGATCGATGCCGGGAAACTAAAATCCACGGACAAGGTCAGCACGTACTGGCCCGAGTTCGCCGTCAGCGATAAAGGCGACGTAACCATCGAGCAATGTCTGCTCCACACAACCGGGCTGACGGCCGACAACGCCATCGGCGACTATGCGGGCGGCAAAACCAAGGCCTTCGAGGCGATCGCCGGGTTGAAGCTCGAGGCGAAGCCCGGCACCCGCTTCCGGTATTCCGATGTCGGCTTTCTGGTCCTCGGAAACCTGGTGGAGCGAATCACCAAAATGCCCTTGGACGAGTATGCGGCGAAGCACGTGTTCAATCCAATCGGCATGAAGGACACGCATTTCAAGGTTCCCGCCGAGAAACTCGGCCGCGTCGCCCCGACCGGCAAACGCGACGGCACCATCATCCGGGGTGACGTCCACGACCCCCGCGCTTACGCCATCGGCGGTGTCGCAGGCCATGCAGGCCTCTTCGGCACCGCGGACGACTTGGCGATCTATGCGACCATGCTGTTGAACGCCGGAGTGCATGACGGCAAGCCGATGCTGTCGCCGAATGCCGTGAAACTCTTCACCGCCGGCGTCAACGTACCTCCCGCGGGCAAACGCTCGCTGGGTTGGGACGTGGCCACCGGCTTCAGTGCCCCGCGCGGCAATGCCTTCCGCGACGGCGACGGCTTCGGCCACACCGGCTTCACAGGGACTTCGCTCTGGATCGATCCGGGAACGAAGACCGCGATCATCATCCTCACCAACCGCGTGCACCCGAACGATAAGGGGAACGTCACCGAGCTCCGCCGCAAGATCGGCACGATCGTCGGCGAGGCGGTCGGCGCCGGCGACATCCTGCCGGGGATCGATGTGCTGCGGGCGGACAAGTTTGCCGCACTCAAGGGCAAGCGGATCGGACTGGTGACGAACCACACCGGCAAAGCCATCGACGGCACCCCGACCATCGATCTGCTGGCCGCCGCACCCGATATCAAGTTGGTCGCACTCTTCAGCCCCGAGCACGGCATCCGCGGGGAATTGGATGAAAACGTGGGCGACGGCAAGGACGAGAAAACCGGCCTGCCGGTCTACAGCCTCTACGGCGTTCGCCGCAAGCCGACGCCCGAACAACTCGCGGGCATCGATCTTCTCGTTTACGACATACAGGACATCGGCTGCCGCTTCTATACCTACATCTCGACGCTCGGCCTGATCCTCGAAGTCGCCAAGGAAAACGACCTGCCGGTCCTGGTGCTCGATCGGCCCAACCCGCTGGGTGGTGTCGTGGTCGATGGGCCGATGCGGGACGCCGTGAAGGAGTCGTTCATCGCCTACCACGACCTGCCGCTGCGGCACGGCATGACGGTCGGCGAGTTGGCGCGGATGTTCAACAAGGAACGCAACCGGAACGTGAAGCTCGACGTGATCGCCGTCAAAAACTGGCGCCGCGGGGACACCTTCGAGGCGACCAACCTGCCGTGGCGGAATCCGTCGCCGAACATGCGCCACCTGACGGCCGCGTTCGTCTATCCCGGTGTCGGCATCCTGGAAACGACCAACATCAGTGTGGGCCGCGGCACCGAGCGGCCGTTCGAGTGGATCGGTGCTCCGTATCTCGATGGCCGGGCGTTGGCGGCCGAATTGACAAGACGCAAGCTCCCCGGCGTCGCCTTCATCCCCGTTGACCGCACACCGACCGCGAGTGTGTTCAAGGACAAGCGTTGCGGCGGCATCGACATCGTGGTGCAGGACTGGAGCAAGTTGGAAAGCGTCGCCCTCGGCTTGCACCTTGCCGATGCCCTGCGGAAAGTGACACCAAAGTGGGAAGCGAAGAACCTCAATCGGTTGCTCGTGCACCAGGCCACCTTCGATGGCCTCGCAGTCGGCAAGCCCGTCGCCGAGTTGTCGGCCGGCTACCGAGACGGCTTGGCCAAGTTCCGAACACGCCGTGCGGAGTTTCTGCTGTACCGGGATTGAGCGCGTTGCGGTTTTACCCTTGCGAATTTAAGGAGCCGCGCACGAAGTAAACGATGAAGAACATGTCGCTTACTTCGTGCGCGGCTCTTACGACTGTCACAACGTCATCAATAGTCCTGGCGCTTCAATTCCAGAAGGGCTGTTTTGAATTGGATCACTGTCGAGTAACGCTCGGCTCGGTCTTTTTCGATGCACTTCATCAGCACTTTCGCCAACTCCGGCTCCACGTCCGGATTCATGTCTCTGGCTTTGCGGGGTAAGGTGTTGAGCCTGCGTCGCAACGTCTCTTCGGACGACGGCGTCGGTTCCCACGGGAGCACGCCGCAGAAGACCTCGAAGGCTGTGATGCCCAAGGCGAACACGTCGACGCGCTGATCGGTCGTGCTCCGCTTGATGATCTCGGGGGCCAAGTAATCGACCGTACCCGTGCGGTTGCCGGGCTGACAGAAGGCGGGCGTGAAGGGGATGGTCAGGCCGAAGTCGATCAGCTTCACGACCCCTTCCTTGTCGACCATGATGTTCCGCGGGCAGAGGTCGCGGTGCAGGTACGGCACGCCGTGCAGGTAGATGAGCGCATCGCACAACTGGCTGACGTAATCGAACCGCTTGCCCTTCATCTGCGGCGACTTGGTCTCGATGAGATAGTTCAGGCCGAGACCGTCGATCCACTCCATGACGAGGTACGGCTCGCCCTCGGTGGTGATGCCGTGCTCGTACGTCCGCATGCAGTTGGCGTGATTGAGCGTGGTGCAGACTTCGCCTTCGGACGGCTTCTTGAGACCCATCGCGACGAAGCGTTCCTCGAAGCGCTTCGTCTTCGCCTTATCCATGAGCTTCAGGCAGATCGTACGGCCGAGTTCCTTGTCGTAGGCCTTGAAGACCTTGGACATGCTCCCTTGGCCGGTGCGGCCCTGCAGGTCCCAGCGCTTGGCGACGTTGGAAACCTTACGGCCTTTGGCCCCCTTGACGCCGCCGAAGAGTTTGCCGAAGAACCCCATGAACTGCTCCTCATCGCCGCCGTGATGCCGCACGTGTCGATTTTACTGGATTCGGCAATAGTCGATGATGCGGGCCACTTCGGTACGCAGATCCTTACGATCGACGATGCGGTCGACGAAGCCGTGTTTCATGAGGAATTCGCTCGTCTGAAAGCCTTCCGGCAATTCGAGGCGAATCGTGTTTTTGATCGTCCGTGCTCCGGCGAAGCCGATCATGGCCTTGGGTTCGGCGATGGTGATGTCGCCTTGGAACGCCCAACTCGCGGCGACGCCGCCCATGGTCGGGTTGGTGAGGATGCAGAGGTAGAGTCCTCCGGCCTTGGCGTAGCGGCCCAGCGCGGCCGAGACCTTGGTCATCTGCAACAGCGACAGAATCCCCTCCTGCATCCGGGCGCCGCCGCCCGAACCGCTGACGAAGATGAGCGGCAGCCTCGATTCGGTGGCGCGTTCGGCAGCCCGCGTCAGTTTCTCGCCGACGACGGAACCCATCGAGCCGGCCATGAAGGCGAAATCGGTGATCCCCAAGACCACGCCGCGACCGCGGATGAAGCCTTGGCCCGTGACCGCGGCATCGTTCATGCCGGTCTTTTTTTGCTCATCGAGGATCCGCTGCGCATACGGAATCCGGTCGACGAATCCGAGCGGATCGACCGGCCGAAGCTCGGCATCCCATTCCTCAAAGCTATCGGCATCCAGCAACTGCACGATGCGGTCGCGGGCCGAAACGTAGAAGTGATGGCTGCACTCCGGGCAGCAATTCAGCCGGGCGGCGACGTCCTTTTTGAAGACGGTCGCCGAGCATTGCGGGCACTTGACCCACAACCCCGCCGGGATTTCACGTTTGGGCCGTTCGCTCATGGACACGCCGGACACTCGTTGCCATCGGGGAATTTCCACAAGCGTCATCTCATCCCCGCCGGGTGGAAACGTCAAGGGCGAACTCTTCGGGGAACTGGGTGAACGCGTCAAGGCTCAGGGGACACAGTCCCCTGAGCCTGCACGACGACACCAAACATCATCGCCGGCACGATGCAGTGTCTCACGATGCAGTTTCTCATGGGACTTACGTCCCACGCTCGCCATGCCTGGCCTACTTCTTCGTCAACTCCGCGACGAGTTCCTTCGCCTCGTACACCTTCGTCAGCGATTCGATGATGCTGCGGCTGTCGACGCTGACCGCGCGGGCAATGTCGCCGTCGTAGATGAAGTCGAGCACGAGTGACTGGATGTTGCCGTCGAAGATGATGCCGACGACTTCGCCCTTCGCGTTGACGACCGGGGAACCCGAATTGCCGCCGATGATGTCCGCGGTGCTCACGAAGTTGAACGGGGTCTTCAGGTCGAGCTTCGCCTTCTTCTCGTCCCAACGCTTGGGCAGTTCGAACGGGTACTTGTTCCCCTGCATCTTGCTTCGCTCGTAGAGACCGCCGAGTTCGGTGTAGGCAGGCACGGCTTTGCCGTCCTCGGTGAAGCCCTTCACGGTGCCATAGCTGAGGCGGAGCGTGAAGGTCGCGTCCGGATAGGTTTTGTCGCCGTCCATGGCGTAGCGGGCTTTGGCCAACGCGGCGTAGGCATTGCGCTTCGGCTCGTCGATCTTCATCTCGAATTCCTTGCGGAGTTCGCGGGACTTGGCATCGATCAGGCGGGCCAGCTCGATCATCGGATCGGCGGCGGCATCGACGGCCGGCTTGCCGCCTTCGTAGAGTTTTTTGCGGAACTCGACCGACTTGACCTTGGTGCCGCTGACCAACTCGAAGGCGCGTTCCCGCGGCGACTTCCCGGAAAGGATTTTGACGACGGTCTCATCGGCGGCGCCGTAATGGCCGGCCATCATGGTCAGGCTGTCCGCGAGCTTGAGCGTCTCGAAGTCGTCGTAGTGCGGTTCATCGCTGAAGAGGCCGAATTCCAGGCTCGGCAGGCGGGCCTCGGCGAACTCGGGCAGGCGTTCGGTCGCGGGCTTGGCCTTCTCGTCGGTCGCGCGGAGCAGCGTGCGGGCGATGCCGAAGTAGGCCGTGTTGAAGGCGGCGCCGTTGTTCCAGAACGTAGCGTCCTTGATCATGACGGCCCGTAGTTTCTCGGCCGTTGCGATCGCGTCGAACGCTCCGCTTGCGACTTCGAGAACCTTGGTTTCCTCGGGCGTCTTCGCACGACGATTGTTGATCTGCATCTGTATGAATTGCTTCAATCGAGCTTCTTCCGAGACCTTGCGACCCATCAGCTTCGGATCGAGCAAGCCGCCCAGGCCGCCGATGCGGGCCTTGCGGCTGTTCTGGATGCCGAACAGTTCGTCCTCGCCCTTCTGGCGGTTATCCTCGCTGCGTTCGACCCAACTCCCGATGAGCACTTCCAGGCGGTTCAGCCGTTGCAGGGCCATGGGGTAGCCGGTATCCCGCAGATATTGCAGCTCGGCGACGGTGTTCTGGCGGTTGGTGCGGCCGGGGTGCCCGCTGACGAAGATGAGTTCGTTTTCCTTGGTCCCCGCCTCGCTCCACGTGAGGTGATGTTCGGCCTTCAGCGGCTGGTCGTTCTCGTAGACGCGGAAAAAGCAGATGTCCAAATCGTAGCGGGGGTACTCGAAATTGTCCGGATCGCCGCCGAAGAACGCGATCGCCTTTTCCGGAGCGAACACGAGGCGAATGTCGGTGTATTTCTTGAAGATGTACAGATGATACTGCCCGCCTGCGAAGAGCGTCACCACGTCCGCGCGGAGGTTCTTGGCCGGATCGGCATTGGCCTTTTCCAAATCGCTGATCTTAAGCTGACGAGCCTTGAACGCGGCGGCGGGCGCCATCTCGGCGGTCACAGCGGCATTCACTTCGTCGGTGACGATTTTGATCGACTGCAGGACGTTGAGTTCCAGCCCCTTGCACTTGAGTTCCTCGGCCGCCGTCTTGGCGTGGAAGCCGTCCCGCAGGTAGTTCTTCTCCGCCGTGCTGAGCTTCTGCAGATCATCGGCACCGACGTGGTGGTTGGTCATCACCAGGCCGTCCGCAGACACGAAACTGCCCGAGCCGCCGGAGTTGAAGCGGACGGACGACTTCTGCAGATGGTCCAACCACGCCTGCGTCGGCTCGAACCGGTAGGTTTCCTTCAACTGCTTCAGAGGCGGAGCGTTGAAGAGCCACATGCCCTCGTCGCCATGAACGGCTGGGGAACCTGCCATAAGAACACCAACGACGGCAGCGGCCGCCACGGTTAAGGTATGTCGACGCATGGAACAGACTCACGGTGCGAAGTGAAAGCCGACACTCGGCGAAACCGAACGAACTCTTAACTTAGTCCGCCGGTGTCGTTCGGCCAATCGACCTATCGCAGGATCGCCCCGACCGGCATAATCGGAGTGAATGCGAGCGCGTTCGGTTCCAGCGACAATCGCAGGCTTTCCGATGCCGCTTTCATCGGCGTCAGAGTACAATACGCTCAACGTCAGGTAACAGGGGACGATCGCCATGGACGATGCAGCCGAACCTCCCGAGGGACCGGCAAGCTCCTTGCGGCGACCGACCCGGCAGTCGTTCGATTCAGCCGTGGTCCGCAGTGGCCGCGAAGCCATCTCCGCGGAATTGGCGCTCACGATCTTCAGGCATATGGTCCGCGCCAGGGCTCTCGAAGAGCGCGCCATCAAGATGTCCAAATCCGGTGAAGCCTACTTCTGGATCGGTGGCCCCGGCGAGGAAGCGTTCAACGCCTGCTTGGGCATGCAGGTCCGCGTCGGGGCCGGTCCCGCCTTCGATTTTCTGCACCTGCATTACCGCAACTCGGCAACGCTGATCGCTATGGGCATGCCGATGGTGGATCACTTCCGCCAACTGGCGATGACCGTGACCGACCCCTTCAGCCGAGGCCGAAACTTCGTCGGTCACTACGCCAAGGCCGAGTGGAACATCATTCCCGTCTCCAGCGTCATCGCCGTACAGTACGTGATGGCGCCCGGTACGGCACTGATGCAGAAACGCACCGGCGAGAAGGCGATCACAATCGTCTGCGGCGGCGATGCGGGAAGCGCCGAAGGGGATTTCGAAAGTTGCCTGCTCTGGTCGAGTCGGCCGAAGCAGGAACTGCCGGTCCTCGTGATCGTCACCAACAACCGCTTCGGCATCTCAACGCCGCACGACACACAGCAGGCACTCAAGCAGGTCGCCGACCGTGCCTTGCCCTACGGCATCTCACACGAGACCATCGACGGCAACGACGCGGTGGCGTCCTGGAACGCGATCGACCGAGCGATGCGGTACGTCCGCACGCATCAGAAACCGTTTCTGTTGGAAGCGAACGTTTCCCGCCTCCACGGCCATAGCTCATCGAGCGGTGCCCAACGGCAGCATGTCGAAATCGACTGCATCGCCAAGTTGGAACAGTCCCTCATGGACCTCGGGGCCATCGATGCCGAGACCGTCCGAGCTATGAAGGTCGAAGCCAAGGCCGAAGCGGATGAAGCCGTGATCCAAGCCGTCGGCGAGCCGAAGCCGCACGCCGCCGACGTGGAATGGGGCACCTACGCCCCCAGCGCGTATGACGCCGTGTACCCCAACGACTACACCGGCCTGCCGCAAGCGTAAGTTCAACGAAGGTTTTTGCGAATGGATCGCTCGTCGCGATTTCCGTGAAGCACCGCAAGGACCTCAATGAAGGCTGCTTGGACCCGATAGTAGATGACGCAGCCGAAACGATCCGTCACAGCGGCTCGAATACCAGGCAAAAATTGTCCATAGATTTCGGGGAAGTCTGCGATGCGTTTTTGGATCAAAACGGCACTTCGGCAGCGGTTATCGACGGCTTCACCGTTCGACTTGCCGCTTACCGATTCCGCCGTCGCCAAGCATTTGCATGACGCGAACCGTGGATCACTGCAACGATTGTGACCACATTGCGTCTGATCCGGCAGAAGACAACGTATCCGAATCGATGAGTTTTAGAGCACGGACACCGGGTGAAATTTCACTGAAACTCAGCGGAAAGACCGCAATCTTGTCGACCGTCTCCAGCATCTCGGTCAGGAAATTCTTTCCAAGACCCGGAGACTCACGATCATATGATCGTTCCCCGGCCTGTAGTCGTCCCGAATCCAGCCGCTACTTCTCACGCCTCGTGCTCCACTCGGCGAGGTGCTCCAGGATCGTGCGGCACTCACCGGCGGGCAGGCAGGACAGGGCGGAACGGGCGTTGCGGGCAAACTCGTCGGCGCGGCAGCGGGCGTAATTCAGCGAGCCGGTCGATTCGAGAATCGTGAGCACTTCGGCTACGGTCGCGCCACCTTCCTTCAATCGGCCGCGGAGTTGGTCCGCCTGAGGCGGGGCGAGTTTGCCGAGGCAGTGAATCAGCGGCAGCGTGAGCTTGAGTTGAGCCAAGTCGGTGCCGAGTGTCTTGCCGGCCTTGGCTTCGGTGCCCACGAGGTCGAGCAGGTCGTCGCCGATCTGGAAGGCCAAGCCGAGGTTGCGGCCGTATGCGGCCATGTGCTCCGCGACTTCGTCGCTTGATCCCGCGTAGAGGGCTCCAAGCCGGCAGCTCACTTCAGTCAGTGCCGCGGTTTTGCCGTCCAGAATCGCGAAGTAATCCCCTTCGGAGAGGTACATGTTGCCGCGTTCGCAAAGCTGCTTCAGTTCGCCGGCGCAAACGCGGTTGGTGGCATCGCCGATGAGCGAGCAGGCTCGTGCATCGATGGTGGAACTCAAGTGGAAGGCGTGCGTGAACAGCAGATCGCCGAACAGAATTGCGGTTTTATTGCCCCAATCGGCGTTCACCGTGCGAACGTGCCGACGGGTGTCGGCGTCGTCCAACACGTCGTCGTGGACCAAGGTCGCCGTGTGAATCATCTCGACCACTGCGGCAAGGGTATGGTGTGCCGGCGAGACTTTACCCGCTGCCTTCGCGGTGAGCAGCACCAACGCCGGTCGCAGCCGTTTGCCGTGATAGTGGCTTAGGTGTTCGACGAGCGAACCGATCGGCGTCTTGTAGGAAGCCAGCGTCGAAGAAAAGACGCGGTCGGCCTGATCCAAGTCCGCGAGGATCGGATTGAAGGTCAGATTCACGGCACTTTTGGCCCGGCCGTTGAGTTTGGATTCCGTCGCTGTCGCGTTCGCCACGGTCGGCCTGCTTTCCGGCGTCATTGCGTGTTCGTCTCGGGTTCGGCAGACCGGCGGAAATCACCGGAGCGGCCACCGGACTTGGACACGAGTTCAATTCGTTCAATCGTGATGCCGCGATCGACCGCTTTGACCATGTCATACACCGTCAGTGCCGAAGTTGTAACCGCAACCAGCGCCTCCATTTCAACACCGGTCCGCCCGAAAACCGCAACCGTCGCCTCAATAGCCAACGTTGCCGCCGATGGAAACGAAAACGCGACCGTTACGGAAGTCAGCGGCAACGGATGACAGAGAGGAATCAGATCGGCCGTCCTCTTCGCTCCCATGATGCCCGCGAGCCGGGCAACTTCGAGCACGTCCCCTTTGGCGAAGTCCCGCGCCCGAATGCGCGCCAGCGTCTCCGGCAGCATCCGCACAACGCCGGATGCAGTCGCAGACCGCTGCGTCTCCGCCTTGGCCGAGACATCGACCATGCGGGACGCGCCGGTTTCATCGAAGTGAGTGAGGGGATTCATGACGGTACCGGTGGCTGAGATCCGAGGCCGACTCGATAGCGCAGACAGGCGTGGAGATGCTGGAGATCGGCGGGGACCTGGTCGTTATCGGCCTGCCGACGGCCGATGGCTTTGGCGAAAGTCAGATCGTGGACTGAAGGCTGTGCTTGTGGAGTATTCCGAGGAGGCTGATAGTTAAAGTCACGGATTGCACGAAATAGTTCCTTACCAGAAAACTTCTTAATCCAGCTCCCATTGGCCAGATGTTGTTGATAAGTGCTGAGGCTTGCGGCAAGTGCATCAGTTACAGCTTTCGGATTCGACCACTCTGAAACAACTTTAGGCAGTTCTCCAAACCACTTCGAATTTAAGATACAATCTGATGCTGAAGAGATATCAGTGATTTGTGAGGGTTTCGGGTCGTCCGGGAACACGGTCAGAAATGCCTGACGCAACTGCTGTCTCACTTTTTTACACGCCAGCCAACACAATTGATCCGCTGCTCGAGCCGAAAGTATGGCGGAAATGTCCTCCTTTGTGCGTTTGCGATTCTGCAAGCCGCAACCGAACACAGCTGGCGCGTCCAGCATATGGTTCCCGCACTCATGCCGGGGCAAGGTAACACTTTCGAGGAAAAATTGCTGGAACGAATATACCGAGTCGTAGATCTTCGTGGAATGCGTCGCGACGATGAGTTGCACCTTCGGCAACAGCCGTTGGATGGCCAGCATCAGCAGGCCGTGCCATTGCGGGTCGAGGTGGAGTTCCGGTTCGTCGATGATGACTACGCCTTCTTCGAAACCAACCATCAACAGGCCGCCGAAGAAGCCGAGCAGTTCCATTTGGCCGAAACTGAGTCGATCCACAGAGAGTTTGGTGCCGTCCGATGATTTGAGAAACAGATCAAAGCCGGAATCGGGGTTCGCATCGCACGGCTCAACGACGAATTCGTAGCCCGGCCCATCATGAAACAATGCCCAATTGTTGTTCAACAGCTTCAGCTTGCGGGCGTAGTCCGGCTCGGTTTCCGGCGAAGGACTCGCCATCAGAGCGTGAGCCTTGCTGTTGATGAAGTGCTGTTTGATCCGCCAAACTCGATTTTCGTCGATGTCCTCCGGCGGCTTGCCGTTTCCGCCGGACGTGATCGAGAGCGGACCGATGAGTTTCAGCGTGCGGCCGGAGCTGAAGTACATCATGTGGATGTAATCAGTCTTATTTTTGACGACCGGCAACTTGTTGATCCGCTCGCATCGCTGAGAAACAGAAAGTATCTGGTCGTGCCGTTGCAACGAAATGTCGATTTCCCAGTACTTCATTCCGGACTGAACGGTGTTTACACTCTTCGACCCTTGAATGCGTCCCTCATAACCCAGCGCAAGCAGGCACGCTTCCAGCACGGCGGTTTTGCCGCAGCCGTTGGGGCCTGCGATGACCACGATCTCCGAAGGGCCGTCATCGGCTCCGGTGAAGTCGAGCGTGAGGTCCTCGATGTTGCGAAAATTGCGGATCTCGATGGTGCGAATGTCGACCGGTGTTTTCGGAGTTTGCATGGTGATGCTCCTCGACGCTGCATGAACCTACGTCGTCGTCATTGTACCGGATCAGCCTCGGCTGATCTTCAATCGGGCCGCGGGTTGGCCGTCGGGACCGCGGGGTG
>Ga0163144_10000575_pt1 | contig 85575 bp, 68 predicted proteins | sample OliLak19BULKMAT1_FD_123175 | JGI IMG/M metagenome (GOLD analysis project Ga0163144, IMG submission 123175) | Freshwater microbial mat bacterial communities from Lake Vanda, McMurdo Dry Valleys, Antarctica - Oligotrophic Lake LV.19.BULKMAT1 | ecosystem: Environmental > Aquatic > Freshwater >... | reverse complement strand
GAAATGGGGGTTGGGGGGGGGGGGGGGGGTTTGGGGTTGGGGGGGGGGGGGGGGGGGGGGGGGGGAGGGGGGGGCGGTGGTGGAAGTCGGCGCGGTTGCAGGAACCATTGGCACAACCGAGATGCTTGATGCGCCCGTGATCTGGCGATTGTCGGTATTTTCTATCCACACAATCGCATCGAGTTTGGCATCACGAGCATCGACGGGCAGCACAAGGTCAAAACTTGCGGGCTTGGCAGGGTCCCAATCGACGGTGGAAAAAGCACGAACCACTCGGTTGTGGTGGAGGGTGCTGCCCGAGTTCTCGCCCCGATTGGGCTTGCTGATGAGATTGTCCTGCACGATCGCCGCGACAATGCGGGCATGGGTGGGCGCGTTGGTGATGGTGGGACGGACGGTGATGCTGTCGGCATCGCGGTCGGCTGTGATGACAATGCTGGAGGCGGCATCAAGTTCCAATGCGAGTTTCACTTCGCGGTCGGCCTTGCTCCGATTGCTGCCAACAAACTCAGACTTCCCGTTGACGATCAACTGCGGCGTGTAGATCGAGTCCAGATGCTTGTCGCGGGAATATTCGCGCTGACGCTGCGTTGCTTCCTGGGTAGCGAAGCGATCTTTCCAGCCGATGTAGTCCCAGTAATCGACATGGAACGCAACGACATACACCCCGGGAGTGTTCTGCTTTGCAATTTCAGACGCGACATCGTCTGCGGGCGGGCAACTCGAGCAACCTTCGGAGGTATACAACTCGACGACCGCGATCGGTGCTGACAGACTACGCGTTTGTGCGGGCTTCGTGGTCGGTTCGTCCGCGTTTGCCCCCGCCCCCGCCCCCGCCCCCGCCAAGCCTGAAAGCCCAAGCAGAAGCAAGGGGAGCGAACGTGAGACGGCGGAGAGAGAAACGCTGGATGTCTTGGCGCGCATGCGACATTGGTTGATCGCCATAGTAAAGCGTTTCATTTTTTCTCTGGTATCTCGGCGCGGGCCAGGAACGCACGGACCTCTTTGGCTGGAATAACGAATGAGATGTTTTCCAGGCCAGGGCCTACGAGCTTTGACGAAACCAGGCCAAGCCACTGGCCGTTTGCGTCCAATGCTGGACCGCCCGAATTGCCAGGCGACACGGCAGCATCGATCTGCAGCAACTCAAACTGACCGACTTCGCCCGCGATGCGCGTGCCGGAAACGACGCCTTCAGTCAGCGTCCAACCCAGGCCCACAGGATGCCCGATGACGAACACGGCGCTGCCGATCCGGGGCGTCCTGCTCGACATGACCATCTTGGCGGGAAACCACTTGATGTCGGCCTGATCGGCGCTCAGAAGAGCGAGATCGTGCGGCACTTCGCTGCGAAGGATGCTGGCGTGGAAGACGGTGCCATGGTTGGTTTCGACAGCGACTTCGCTGTCGGTGCCGACAACGTGGGCGTTGGTGACGATGCGACCTTGTCCAACAACCAGTCCCGTGCCGATTCCGGTGCTCGAACGAATTCGAACGACCGAGCCGCGATTTGTTTCATACAGCACACAGACGGGACAATCGTCTGGAGCCTTGACGACCATGTGAATGCCATCCGCGCTGCGATGCGCATCCGTGCTCACAAGGGTTGGACGGACTGCGTCCTTTGAAGATGCTGCGCACCCTGCGAGTCCGAGGCAAAGCGAGAGGACGGCACCCGGTCCCACACATGCTACTCCAGCAAGAAAGTTCAGGCTCTTGAGAATGCGAATGCTTGGCGTTAAGACTGATTGGCAGGTAAGCATTCATTATTATTGCCGGGGTCTATTCATGGTGTCGTGGATAAATCCAAGGGGCAACCTAACAGGCGAGAACCCGAAGTCTGTAGCAATTGCGGGCGGAGGTGTGAGTGCTGATGGCGGGAGACTACAGGTCATGGCTGGGCTGCGTGGATCATTGTGGATGGTGCTTGCGCTCTTCTTCACGCGCGATCCGAGTGCCCCCATACATACGACTTCCCTCTGCGATCCCTGTGTGAAATCCCAACTATTGGCAGAAATGGATCGACCGGGACGCCAGCCCCGATCCGTTCTAGAATGCTCCCTTGGTTGTTGGTCATCTTGGATTGAAATTCTCGCTGCATTCCCGCTTTGACACCACAAAAACGCTTCATACCAGGTAGTTTCTGCAACAGCATCCATGCTCGTGTTTAGGTCCGGTAGTCTTCGAAACGCCCGACTACTCATTGATGTTGTTCCTGTTGTTCATGCTTGACAAGGAAATCGCTCAGTGCCTACCGCCGTGATCAGTGATGTCCATGCCAATGCCGCGGCTCTCAAGGTTGTGCTCGCCGACATCGCTGCGCGGGGTCTCTCGCGGATCATTTGTCTCGGAGACACGGTGGGCTATGGCCCTGATCCTCTGGAATGCGTCGATCTCGTTCGCGAGCGCTGCGCCTGGTGCCTGATGGGCAACCACGACTACGGCGTGCTCTACGAACCAACCAACTTCAACCCCGCTGCGGAAATGGCAGCCTTCTGGACGCGGGATCAATTTGACCTTGAGCCCAACGATGCCCTTCGCGCCGAGCGGTACAAGTTTCTCAACCAACTCAAGGTGCGAGTGGCCGAACGCATCGGTCCCAACGGCGCTGAGCCGGCCTCCAACGGCAACGGCGCAGAGATTCCCGCCGACGGCCCGCGCGTTCCTCTCCTGGCTGTCCACGGCTCGCCCCGCAAGCCCATCAACGAATACATCTTTCCCGAAGACGCGACCAACAACGCCGACAAGATGGAAAGCATTTTTGATCGCATCCCGCAAATTTGCATGGTCGGGCACACACACGTCCCGGGTGTCTTCACCGATGAGCCGGACTTCTATCCGCCCACTGAACTGGGTGAGCATGGTTACAGTTTCCAGCCCGTCGAAAAGGCCGTGATCAATGTTGGCAGTGTCGGTCAGCCCCGGGACGGCGACCCGCGGGCCAGTTACGTCGTGCTGCATGCCGACCGAGTTGAGTTTGTGCGCCTTGCGTACGACGTCGAGAGCACTGCCAAGAAGATCAAGTCGATCCCGAAACTTCCAGAATACAACGCGGATCGCCTGTATGTTGGTCGGTGAACCGCAGGCATCAAGTATTCGATGTCAAGCATCATATCAATGATGTTTCCATCAACTGAAATATCTCGTGCGTGATGCCTAGCGGGTGATGTTTTGTGGCTGTGCTTTTTCCGCAAACCAGTGCTCGTGCATGAGGCGGATCAGGATCATCGCGAGGATGCAGCCAACCATGTTGCTGACCAGGTCCCAGCCGGTATTTTCAAAGCCGCCAACGTTGGTATGTGGCATGATGCGGGTGGCGATGAACTCAATCACTTCGTTGACGCCGCCGCAGCCCATGCCGATGAGGCCAGCGGCGAGCAGGGGGCCAAAGGTTGGCTTCAGCGCGTGCTTGCTCGCAACATAGATTCCCCGCCACGCAGCGAGAGAACTCATGAAGAAGCCCAGAGCATGTACGAACTGGTCGTAGCGTGGGAGCCAAGGTGCGAGGCGGACGTTGTAGAGAGAGTAATTGGTCATGCCGGTGTCGACGATTTCCTTGGGCACGCGGATCATGCCTCCGGCAAGGTGCAGGATGAGCCAGACCATCAGGCCCCAGAGGACAAAGAGCGGCAGGCGGACCCGCCGGTCCAGGATGAGAATGCCGAGCATGATGGCGATGAGGGTGGAGCCGTAGTAGAGGAACTCGAAGTTCCGCTGCACGATGGCTAGACCCATGCCGCCAAGGACGAAGAGCGAGGCAAGGGCGATGAGGATTTTGCGCTGGCGGTCCATTTGGGAGGAGACGCAAGGGGCGTGCCATGGTGGGAGTTCGGCATTCGTGGTTCGGTATTCGTGATTTGGTGTTTGGGTTTGTGATTGGTGTTTGCCCACGTTTGCGATGAATGCCCGGCCGCGAATGGCGAATGCTGCTCTGTCCAACACTCTTCCGTCCCGGCAGTCCAATATGCTCGTAGGATTCATCAATGTCCCACTACGACACGTACACGTCTCCGCTTGCCAGTCGCAACGCCAGTGAGGCGATGCTGCGGCTCTGGTCGCCCCGTCACAAGTTCAATATGTGGCGGCGGATATGGCTGGCCGTGGCGGAGGCGCAGCATGAACTGACAAGTGGACCTTCGGTAAGTGGTACGGGCGGCGACGGCTATGCCACCCAGGGCCAGCCGCTGGTCAGCAAAGAACAAGTCGAAGAACTTCGAGCGGTCGTGAATCGCTCCGGCGGCATCAGGGATGAGGAAATCGAACTAGCGGAGCAGTACGAGCGGGAGTTGCGGCATGACGTGATGGCGCATGTACACACGCTTGGGGACTCGTGCCCGAAGGCGAAGGGGATTATTCATCTGGGGATGACGAGTCAGGATGTGGTGTGCAACGCGGATCTGAACATTCTGTTCGCGACGCTGCGACTCATCGAGGCCAAGACAGTCCGGGTTGTTGACGCGTATGCCACGTGTGCGCAGCGTTACGCGAGGGTGCCCGCACTTGGATTCACCCATTATCAACCCGCACAGCCCGTGACAGTTGGTCGGCGTTGCGCGTTGTGGGCACACGACCTACTCCTGACTCAAGCGCGCATCAATACAACAATCTCATCCCTGCGGCTTCGCGGTCTTCGTGGCGCAACTGGAACGCAGGCTTCGTTTGATGCGCTGCTGGGCAAGAAGTTGGAATCAGGCCCAAGTGCTTTCGAGCACAAGGCGATGCAACGATTGTGGGCGGATCCGCTGCTTGAGCGTGCGTATGAAGTGACTGGCCAAACCTACCCGCGTGTTGTAGATACTTTTATTCTCGCCGATCTCGCATCGGTTGCCGCGGTCCTTCACAAGATCGCCACCGACATCCGCCTGCTCTGCAACCGAAAAGAACTAGACGAGCCTTTCGAAACCAGGCAAGTCGGCTCTTCGGCGATGCCTTACAAACGCAATCCGATGCGATGCGAGCGGATTTGCGGCTTGGCGCGGTTTGTGATGAACCTTGTCGGCAACGCCTATGACACCGCCGCGACGCAGTGGCTGGAGCGCACGCTGGATGACTCCTCGAATCGACGACTGAGCCTCCCCGAGGCGTTTCTTGCGTTGGACGGTGCGCTCGACATCATGCACAACGTTGCGAGTGGATTGATTGTGCACGAAGCTATGGTCCGCAAGAATCTGATGGCGGAGTTGCCATTTATGGCGACGGAAAATATACTGATGGAGTGTGTGAAGTTGTATGTTGGATTTGCAATTGGTGTACAACAGGATAGTGCTGTGGGTACCCCCTCGCTCCGCGAGGGGAACATGTTGCAAGGGCAAGTTAGCGGGAAGGAAAAGCTCCCCTCGCGGAGCGAGGGGGTACCCAAGGGAGTACCCATGGAAGTACTCGGAGGCGGCGATCGCCAGGTGTATCACGAACTGATCCGGCAACACGCGCAAGCCGCTGGCATGAGAGTCAAGCAGGAAGGGCTCGACAACGACCTGCTCGAACGGCTCAAGGCCGACAAGCACTTCTGGAGCATCAAGCGAGGCGGACCTTTGCGCGAGGAACTGGACTGGGAGGGCGTGATGGATCCGATGAAGTACATTGGCCGCAGCATTGAACAGACGGAGCGATTCATCAAGGACGTGGTGAATCCGCTGCGCGAGCAGCATAAGGACGAGTTGGCGAATCTTGAAGAGAGCGCACCCAAGGTGTGATGCGCGAACGTGACGATGTGCAGTTTGTCGGTTTGTCTGAACAGAATGCGGACACGCTGGGAGCGATCAATGAGCAAGGCTGGTTTCAAGTTTGGCGATCACACGTTCCTTGATCCCGCAGAGACCGGACCGATGTCGCGGTTCTCGGCGAAGAAGCGGCAGATTCTGGGCGCGCCCTGCCCTTCGTATCTCGACGGTATTGTGCGGGAAGCAACCAAAAATTCACCAGCAGCCAAGGACCTCTTCGAGGGCAAGTTCTGTGGCCACGACGAGCCCACGATGACGATCTTTGACATCGTGATCGATGGCAAGGACCAGATCGATATTACCGGATTTGCCGACGAAGAAACCGAGGAAGGTGGCAACCTCATGGTCTTCCTCGCAAGGGCCTCGGGCAGCAAGGGCGATTGGCGCGTCCTGTTCCGGCGCGAGTGGGAGGAGAACCAGGCGACGCTCGAGGGCATCGAGCCTGAGTTTCTCAGTGACGAAGAAGTCGCCGAACTCGAGCCGGACATCGTGACCGTACGGGTCGCGGTCGGCTTTGAGTATCCCTGCGATGCGCAATCTCGCGACGAGGTCTCTTGGATCACGATCGATATCTTGGATCCTGAGACCAACCAGCCAGCCTGTGTGGTCAATGCTGAGTTAGTGTGAAGCGTCGCCCGTCTTGACCCGTATTGGCCCGTCGTTGCCCAAAGTGGGCCACTCCTCAGCACAAGTTTTTGCTGGTCTCACGCGTGTGGTTGTGCGGACTGAATCGCCTGGGGGAGTCACTCCTGCAATCAATTCCCCCGATCAACTTGCCAACCGCTTGCAGGCGTGCATGTTGTAGCCATGCGTCGGGCACTGCTTTGCATCACATCCCGCAAAAAAGCCAGCGATGGGCCAGGGCGGTCGGTTCGTGTCTTGATCGATCGTTCTGGCGTGGTCTTTGAGCCGCCCGAATCCTGGCTTCGACGCATCATCAACTCCATCCACGTACTGGATCCGCACCGAGATGCAACCGGAGTCGAAACGCTCGTCTCATGGGCATATCCCATGCACCTGACCAAGGCCCGGCGTGGTCACTTGTGGCGAGTGTTGCAACAACTGCGAACCGACATGCAAGTATCCGTTCGAGGCCGCACTCGCCTTGCGGTGCGACTGCTGCTGGGATTGTCGGTTGCCGCTTATGGTGGATTGATGGTCATGCCATCGGCTCAGCACGATGCTGCGCTGGGTGCGGTGCTGTCGGTTGCGGGCCTGTTCCTAGGCCTTGCAGCCTTGACTCTGCCGCGCGTGCTGCAGCCCTGCTGGCAGGAGCGTCGCAGAATTATTCTGGGGCATGGCCGCTGCCCTTGCTGCCTCGCAGAAGTCTGCCTGAAGAATCAGCGTGCTGGGGTTGTAACCTGCGACACTTGTTCGAGCACGTGGGCGGCCTGGGAATTGCCCGACCCAGGTGTTTCGACGGCCGTGTCGCGCTGCGCAGCGTGCGCGTATGACACACATGCGACTGCGGGAGCGTGTCCTGAGTGTGGCAGCGGACAGCCATCGCGTCGGGTCGCGTAGCAGTTCTACTGTCGCCCATGGCCATGCTCGATTCCATCACCGCGGGCGAAAGTCATGGCCCCGGTCTCGTCGTCACCACTTCCGGCATTCCTGCGGGTCTGCCTGTTGATATCGACTTTATCAACGCCGAGCTCGCCCGTCGCCAAGGTGGCTACGGGCGAGGCGGTCGCATGGGCATCGAGGACGACAAGGTCGAGGTGCTGACGGGTGTGCGTCGCGGCCTCGCGACCGGTGCGCCGATTGTCTTCCTCATCCGCAACAAAGATTCTCGTCTTGATGACCTGAAGAAAACTCCGCCCATTCACCGGCCCCGCCCCGGGCACGCGGACCTTGCGGGCAGCATCAAGTGGCTCACGACGGATTGTCGCGACACGCTCGAACGAGCAAGCGCGCGCGAGACCGCCGCACGCGTGGCTGCCGGAGCTCTCGCACGATGTTTCCTCAGAGAGTTCGGGATCGAGAGTTTCGGCCTTGTTCGCTCGATTTTCTCCTCGGCAACCAACGCAATCATCACGAGCGAGAACTGGCAGCAGATGAAGACACTTCGAGATGCGAGCGAAACCTACTGCCCCGATCCTGGCGCAACACTGGAACAGCACCAGCTGATCCGCAATGCCAAACTCTCTAAAGATACCGTTGGCGGCATGGTTGAGTGTCATGTTTTCAACCTGCCGATCGGCATTGGCAGCAGCATGGATTGGCGCGACAAGTTGGATGCCAGGCTGGCCTACGCCGTCATGGGCATACAGGCGTTCAAAGGCGTTGAAATAGGCCTCGGATTTGAAGCCACCAAGCGCATGGGAAGCGCTGTACATGATCCCATTCGCTATGACCCTGCGCAGCGCGACACCAACACGCTTGGCTTCATACGCGACACCAACAACGCTGGGGGCACCGAAGGCGGCATGACCAATGGTCAGCCCGTTGTTGTGCGTGCCGCGATGAAGCCGATCTCGACGATCCTCAAGGGACTGCCCAGCGTTGACCTCAATACCAAAGAGGCTCAGCAGAGCCAGTACGAGCGAAGCGACATCTGCGCTGTCTCTGCGGCCAGCGTAGTGCTGGAAAATGTGGTTGCCTTCGAGGTTGCGCGTGCTATGCGAGTCAAGTTTGGTGGGGACTCGATGCCAGAGGTGCGTGCCCAGGCACACGCATACCTCAAACTCGCCAGACTCCTCCCCCTGGACCCGCCAACCTCGACCCTCGCGTAGTGCCAGTGCAAACATGTAGCCCGATGGTCAGGGTGCGCTTGAATTCACGAGTTGCATCAGCCTTTAGTCATCATCCCACCAAACCCACATTCTACTGCGGTTTCCCCAAGTGCCGAATGAAAAACTCCGCCATACGGACGTTGATCGCCTTGACCAACGCTGGCTGTGTCACCATGTGCGTCTGACCTGAGAGTGGCATGAACTCATAGGAATTTCCCGCTCGTGTCAGCGCATCCGCCATCTTGATGCTGTGCGTGAAGTACACGTTATCATCCGCAGTGCCATGAATAATCAGCAGCGGCACCGAGAGGTCTTTGCAGTATGTCAGCACGTTGCTCGCGTCATAGCCCACCTGATTGCCAGCGATGCCATCGGACAACTGCTCTTTCGGAACCGGCATGCCCAGGTACCGCTCCGTGTAATGGGTGTCATAGTCGCGCCAATCCGTGACCGGCGCACCGGCAATGCCAGCCTTGAAGACATCGGGCCGACGCATCGTGGCCATCGCGGCGAAGTAGCCACCATAACTCCAACCCGATACCCCAACACGATTGCGATCCATTTCCGGAAACTTATCACAGAGCGCGAGGATCGCATTGCATTGATCCTGGAGCGATACCTCGATCATGTCATTCTTGATCGCTCGCTCCCAAGCCCGCCCGCGCCGTGGCGTGCCTCGCCCATCAATGGTGACAACGATAAACCCCTGATCCGCGAACCACTGATGCAGCAGATATGCCCGACGATTTGCATTGACGGTGTTGACGCCTGGGCCGGTATAGGCGAAGTTCAAAACCGGGTACTTCTTCGAGGGATCAAAATCAAGCGGGCGAATGATCGCGGCGTGAATTGCAGTTGCTGAAACTGAAATTGCAGAAGCCAGGTCGACCTTGGCGAACTCCAAGCGGTGCGAAAGAGGTGGAACCTCGCTCTTGTCTTGAAGTGTGCCGATGACCTTGTCCTGTTGCATGACCTCCCATCGCGGGTTCTGATCGATGGAAGAGACGGTGCGAATCCAGATTGAGAGGCTCTTGTCGATGATCGCGCCGACCTGCGACGACTCGCCAAAGCAACCCGGCTCGCGGGGCTCTGCATTGCTTGCAGCGATCGGTACTGCGATCACGGACAATCCAGGATTGTGGAACGCATCAGATAAGTAGACCTCGCCCGCCACCTCGTCGACACCCAGAATACCAGTCAATGCGAAGGCATTCCGTAGTATGGTGCGCTCGCGCTGCCCGGTTGGGCTGCGATGTTCAAGTGTCCAACGTGTAACTTGCATGCCATCGGTGGGGCTGCTCTCGGGCTGCTCAGTCATCCATAGAAACGATCCGTCCTTCAAGAAAATTGGCACATCATCCTGAATGTTGATCCACGTCTCATCCCGCTCACGCAGCAATTCCCGCGCTGCTCCTGTCTTGGCATCCACCGCGTACAGTACCTGCTCGGTCTGTGTCCGATTTTGCACAAGTACCGTCATTGGCCCGTGCTTTTCCCATACCACTTTGGCCAGATACGGATACTTTTTCCAATCGATCTGAACTTGCACAGGTTCGTGAAACTCGGTTGCATCTGTGGAATTGGTGCGACGATGCACCGCACCCACCCACAGCGACACATCCGCGTTCTTGGTTCCCGCGCGCGGGTAGGGCCATGACTGCGCGGGCTTTGCCGGGTCCGAGGCATCGGCTATCGTGAAAGTCTCAATGCCCGACGTATCCGTCCGCTGAAACGCGATCTGCGTGCTATCGGGGCTCCACCAGAATCCGTGCCTGCGCCCCATTTCTTCCTGGGCCACAAACTCCGCCTCGCCATGCGAGATCGTGCCGCCCGCCCCGCGAGTCAGTTGGGATTGGGTACCGCTCGCGATGTCTGAGACATAAATCTCGCCATCCCGCACTGCGGCAAGCAACGTGCCATCGGGAGAAAACTGCGGATCAATCGGCGATCCGGCCTCGCTCTTGAGTTCGAGTATGTCTTGTGCCCCGCCGACTGCGCTCGCATAGTCCACAATGAATAGTCGCCCGCTCAGCGGCACGAGCAGTCGCTTGCCGTCATCAGACAACTGATAACTTGCAATGCCACGGCTGCTCATGCGCATCCGCTCGCGCCGTGCCAGTTCTTCTGTAGTGAGTTGTTCGTCCTTGCCCCCAAGCAGTTGCTCCGCCGAAAGCAGTAGTTTTTCCTGCTTGGTCGAGACGTCGAACATCCAGAGATCCTGCCGAAAACTGCGACCATTTTCCGAGCGGAGAAAGAGCACCGCAGCCGCGTCGGGCGTGATGGAGATCGCAGCGGGCTGTCCGAGTCGAAACCGATTGGTGGCTGCAAACTGCTCGAGGAACTCCACGTTGCGCAGTGAGGGGGCTGGCTGCGCGAGCGCGGGATACGCAACCAAGAAACTGATGATGAGACCAACGATGAGTGCAACGCTCTGGGTCATGGGGTGGCCAAGCGACTGGTCAGAATGGTATTGTAGATTCACACGCGTTGGTGGTGAGAGGAGTTCAGCCATGTCGCAGAGTAGACCAAGCCCACCTAGACCCACAAGTGCGCAGAAACAAGGTGCATCGGACCCTGCCCAACCGGCGAAGGGATGTCTATGAACTTGCGAGGTCTTGTTATCAATGTGTCCCCCGTGCCTGCGGTCTTGGTCTGGCTGTGTCTTGTGGGCTGCCAAGCCGACACTACCAACGATGCTCTCACCCACGACGTTCCTACGAGCAACATCCGAGCCAGCGACGGCGAAGTAGCGGTCCCGCTGGAAGATTCAGCAACCAACGCAGTCGCGTCCGCACCTGTCCAGACCACGTTGGACAACTCGTCGACGGTTATTGCTTTACCCGCTGCTGGAGAGACCATCCGTCTTGCGGGTGATGCTTTGATCATCGCCCAACCAGTCCGCGTCAAACGCAAGCAGGAGGTCAGCACCTTCTACCGCTGCGGCGAGTATGTTGTCAACGAAAATCTGCCCGTGGGATATCCCGCGCCAACGCCCCCAGGCGTGATCGAACTCAAAGGCTATCCCTCGGTGCGCCGTGCGGAGTATCGTGGCGGCAAGGGCCCCAACGAAAGCGCGGCCAATCGCGGCTTCTGGCCGCTCTTCATGCACATCCAACGCCGAGACATCGCCATGACTAGTCCGGTTGAGATGGATTATCGCGGCATGCAGATTCCCGATGGCGAACCGACGACGAATGCAAACCAATCTTCCACATCCGATGCAACCTGGACTATGTCCTTCCTGTACCGCAATCCCGAACTTGGCCCGGTAGGTGAAGATGGAAAGGTCCTTGTGCTCGATGCACAGCCTGTCACCGTGATCGCCGTGGGCATGACCGGCTCTCCCTCACGCCGAGTCGTCGAAGAAGGCACGACCAAGCTCCGCGAGTTTTTGGCAACACAAACAACCTGGGAAGCCGCGGGCGACGTGCGCGGTCTGTTCTACAACGGCCCGGATGTCTCAGAAAACCGGAAGTGGTCGGAGATTCAAGTTCCGGTCAAGCCTCGTCGGGACTAACCGCGAAGACTGGACGCTGATCTTCATATCAAACCCGCGGCATGAGTTATTGCGCGTACGCTCAATCTTTGATGCACAACGTCGAACTCAAGGCAGAGTTACGCGATCTTGCCCTCGCCCGCGGCATATGCAAGGCCCTGGGTGCGACATATATCCATCAGTTCGGACAGGTCGATACTTACTACCGGATTCCCCAAGGCCGGCTGAAGCGTCGCGAAACCGAAGGTGAGCCGATCGAGTACATCTTCTATGAACGCCCCAATCGAGCCGCACCCAAACTCAGCAACTTCACCATTTTTTCCGCCGAGCAGGCTCTCGAACGCTACGGCCAGCAACCCCTGCCGATCTTCGTCGTGGTGCGTAAGCACCGCGAGTTGTGGATGGCGGGCAACGTGCGAATTCACCTTGATTCAGTCGCGCGACTGGGCACGTTCATTGAGTTTGAATCACTGGTCTCACGCGATCACAGCGTTGCCTGCGGGCACGAAGCCCTGGCCCAACTCCGCAAGGACTTTGGCCCAGTCATGGGCGAACTGATCGACTGCAGTTACGCCGACTTACTCGAACGCGAGTTTGGCGAGCATGTCCAAACCGGCCCCGCCGCCCTGCCGCCCGGCCATCGCCCCGGCCCCGCGCCAGGCCTCCACCCCGGGTCCGAAGGTTGATCGAGTGCGAGCGACGCTGTCGCAGAAGGTTGTCAGCGAGTGGGGCTTTGCCGGTCGGTTCAAAGTCCTTTAATCACTCTCACTCACGACTTGCACGCGCGATCTCTCCTGAACGCGATCTATCTCCAACTCACTTCATCGACTCCAAACTACCAATCGCTGCGTCGAGCGTCAGCAACGTCATCACTGATGCTTCCAAACTCTGCCGATTGTCCCATGGCGCATTGCGCACGCCCCACATCGCCTTCTCGGGCCTGGGCGTGTTCCACAAGCACGCCTCGTCCATCGTGAGTTGACGCAGGAACCGCAGGCTGGTCGCAAGCCGCACCACCTCGTTCATCCGCTCTTGCGGAGGAGTGAAACGAGCATCGCCCAGCATGCACGCAAGAAACGAAATCGGTCGGGCAGTCTGCCACCCCAGCGACCGACGCGCATCGACGCCCGTGCCAAAGAGCAGGGCTCCCTCTAGGTCCCTTCCCTCCGCGATTGCAACCTCTCCGGCTATCTGCCGCTGCCACAAAAGCGAGCGCATCTCGCGCAGCACCGCAGCCCCAGCCACCTCCGTGCTATCACCCAATTCTGCGGCTGACAGTCCAAGCCAGGGCATATGCGTGACCAACGCACCGGGCTGTCCCGACGCGAGCAGTTGCTCCACCGTGCGCCGGGCCAGCATCCCCTCGCTCGTGCTGCGCCAGTTGTCTCCGAGCGTGCTCGCGTATCGCACCATTGCCAGAGCGATAAGGGCACGAGCCGATTCTGGTACTTCCTTGGTCCATGTGCCATCGGGCCTGTGCGCCTGCGATGCCACTTGGAAGCAGTTGAAGAAGAGCGTGGGCCACTGCTTGAGCAGCATCTCGCGATCCTCTGCTTCCAACGCCAGGCTCGCAAGCAACAGACTTGCGTTGGCAACATGATCCACGCGCTGCTCACCGATTGGCCCTCCGATCGGCTCATTCTCGATCAAATCCCGCACTAGCCCCGCCGCAACGTGCGAGTCTGATGAAGCCAGCGCGTATGCCAGCAGCAGCGCCTGCGAGCGGCTTGCCTCGTCCAGCACACGATCAAGCACCGGCGCGTAGGTCGCATCAACCACCAGCCAGTGTCGCTCTCCCTCGCGAATCTCGCGCACTCGGGAGCGCAGATGCGCGCGCAGTTTCTCCCGCCAATCTTGCATCGATGCCAGCGTGATCGCTGAGCCGGGCACAAGCGCCCCGCCCCGCGTCAACGTCACTGGCGCGCCCCCCTTCGAGAGTTCAACAGCATGCTCCACGCGAAATCGCTCGAACTTCCATCCTGCCTTGATGAGATCACCGACTTCTTTGCCCGGCACCCCAGGCATCGCTGCCGCAGGATCATTGACTGCTTCGCTGATGGCACTCAGCAGCGCCTGCGCGGGCGTTTGCCCGCCACCACTGGAGCCAGCCCGAGATGTCATCTCGCTGGGAAATATGGCGATAGCACTTCCATTGGGAGGCGTGACAATGAGACCCTCAAGCCCCGACCGCACATCCCAGTCAACTGCGGCAAAGGTGGTGAGTTCGAGTGAAGTGGCTGGTTGTGCAAGTTCAAGACTGACCAGAGCATTCTCAACGACCTGGGCCTGGGCCTGTCGTTGCAGCGAATCACCAGCCAATGGCAATGCCGACAGCGCATCTTCGCGAGCCGCGGCCAGCGCTTTGTGCCAATCACCACGAGTTGCACGCCCGATCGTGCGGCCCTGCGAGAGCAGTTGCAGATGTATGCGCGGGGCGTCGGAGGCGGCGATGGGGTCCTCCGCGTCGGCTTTTGTTGAATTGCGTAGCAGTTGCAGAACCTGGCTCGCACTCATGGGCGGTGGCGAAGAGTGATGATTGTCTTGATGTGAAGACTGGGTCTGCGCAGACCCTGTCTTGGCTATGAAAACCACGAGCATGCACAGCAGCACATGGCAGGGTCGGGAAAAGGTGTATCTGCGTGGTCGAGGCTGTAGGGGCATGCTTGGTCCTAGAAGCAAAGGCTTCATGATGCAGCGAATTGTGGACGTGGCTGCAGAGTGAAAGCCATGGGCAGTCGCTGCGTCGTCTTGCGAACCACGCTCCCAGTTCGTGCAACGCCTGAGATTGTTGCCACGATGGAACGTGTCGTTGTTCGAACGCCACGGCACGTCAGGCGCGGCACACGAATTATTCGTCCTAGAACATGATAACCGCATTCTCGCGCTTGGAGAACGGGCATGGTCGTGGTAAACTCTTCTGTTGTTCTTGGCTTGTGGGTTTGGCATGCGAGTTGAACTATGAAGAGTGTCGGCACCAGTTTGGAGCCGGTCGTGTTGGAAGAGGAGACTCCCATGTTGGGAGCAGCCCAGCCAGCCAACCCAGCGATCACCCTTGCAACAGAACTGCAAGGTGTCGTCGGGACAATTCAAGACGAGGCATTTATGTCCCTGCTCATGGCAATCAACGATACCCGCAAGCGAGTAATCATCCTCTCATTGCTGAGTTTCCTCGCGATGTGCTGAAGAAACTGAGCGAGCGAGCGAGCGGCCAGGTGGCCAGGTGGCCATGTCGTGAGTGGTGAGTGGCGGTGGGGGCAAAGGGCAGGCTTCACCCCGGCACCTTGGCTCGTACTGCTTTCAAGGCTTCCACGATAAATATACCGGCGAGGCCCAGCAGCAAGGTCGCGGCGATCGCATTGACGACGAGCGGCGACCATGTCCACCCGCTTTGAACAACCTCCCGAGCGCCCGCGAAGAGTTGCAGCAACAACGCACAGACCGTGATAGTCAGCACAAAGGCCATCGGCAGAGCAACATACCAGCAGCGTTTGCCGCTGCGTCGCAGCCAGACTGTAATGCCCAGCAGCGTCAGTGCTGCCAGCAATTGGTTGCTGCTTCCAAAGAGCGTCCAGAACAGCTGCCAAGCAGGCACCGAGCCTGACTTCTGGGAGGCCGGACCCAGCAGCAGCAGCAGCGGGATCGCCACCGTGACCAACGATGCCAGCATCCCCATCGCGCGGCTCTTGACTCCTGTCAGTTCGGTCAGCAGATATCGACCCAGGCGAGCCGAAACGTCGAGCGTGTCAAAGACAAAGGTGCTGAAAGCCATCGCACCAAAGGTCGCCGCGACCGTGAAGACCGGTGATCGCATCCACGTCCCATCCTGCAGGCTGGCTCGGTCAAAGAAACTGGTCAGGTACATCGCCAGGCCATCTCCATACAGCACGCCCGGAGCACGCCCACTGGATTGATCCTTCGAGACGATCATGATCGTGCTCAGCGCGACGACCGCGACCAAGCCCTCCAGCAGCATGGCCCCAAACCCGATCGCCTTGCAGTGCGATTCCTTGGCAATTTGCTTGCTGGTCGTGCCGCCACAGATCAGACCATGGAACCCCGAGCAGGCGCCGCACGCGATCGTGACAAACAGTAAAGGAAAGATCAGGCCGGTCATCGCTGGCGATCCTTCTCCGCCCGCGAAAAACGCGCTGTAACTCGCGGGCGATTCGAAGGCAGGACGCTTCACTTCAAAGCCGCCAAACAAAATACCCAGCACGCCCACCCCGCAGGCAATGTAGAGCATCCACCCGCCCAGATATCCACGAGGCTGCTGCAGCAGCCACACGGGCAGCAGCGATGCGACAAAGCAGTACGCGAGAATCGCACCATACCACAAGCGAATATCGGCGATGTTGAGGATGCCTGGGAACTGGCTGCCCACATAGACACACCCCAGCGTGGCGGGCACAAAGACCACGGTGTATAGCCACGAAGGCAACTTTCGAGAGAGCGCGGTCCAGCGTTGCAGCGTGCCCATCAACAGCGCAAGCGAGAGGTACAGCACGCTCGCCAGCGCAACGCTCCCGCCTTTGTTGATCGTCTCAGGACGCGCCAGCAATTCATCCGACAAGCCTCGGAATGTCTGGGCCGTCACATCGGTGAAGGCGATGATCACATACAGCAGCGCGATGTAGATGAACGCCGTCAGGACGATCCATGCCCGCTTGCCCAGATGTTCACGCGCGACTTGTGCGACCGAACTGGCTCCATGGCGAATCGAAGCCACCAACGCTGAAAAATCGTGAACCGCCCCAATGAAAATCACCCCGAAGATGATCCACAATAAACTTGGGCCCCATCCAAAAACACTGCACGCGGCAATCGGACCGACAATCGGCCCCGCCGCCGCGATGGCGGAGAAGTGCTGACCGAGCAAGTAAAATGGACGCGTGGGGATGAAGTCCACGCCGTCCTGCCTGGTCACTGCGGGCGTTGCTTGCTTGTCATCGAGGTTGAATTGGCGTGCGACGAACGAGCCGTACACGAAGTAGCCCAGGGTGAGGAGCGCCATCACGCAGACAGCGAGCAAGACGAGCATTGCTCAGCGTAGCGAAGACAGGGCAGCGAAGCCAAGAAGCCAAAGAAACCTGGAATCCTTACCGTCACGATGGCAATATATTGCTATTCCGGCAGGACATGAATCGCCCCAGGCGGCAGATGGGTTGCATCCGAAGTCAGCAGCAGCACGGTCGAAAGTAATTCCGCCAGCGTGGCTTCGCCCAACTCCCACATAGCCCGATGTTCAGCGCAAGCACCCAGCGGAATGACAACGCACGCAGCCACGCTTGCTCTAGGTGTGTTTCCACGCGGATCGACAAGGTGGCTCCTGTACAAGGTGGAAGAAACGCTGCATTGAGCATTCTCAAGGTTGAATCGCCGGGGTGGTCCATCAGCCCGCAATCGCACGCCTATGGACCAGGAGCCAATGGCCAGAATGCTGCTGGTGCCGCCGTGCAGCAGTGCGCGTGGTATGCGATGTTCCCGCAAGATCGCGCACGCGCCATCAAGCGCCAATCCCTTGCCCACGCAGCCCAGATCAAGCGATTGGCCAGCCCTCGAAAGTTGTGCGCCCTGCTGTTGAAGTTCGATCACATCATCCGCCCCGTCTGTGCGTGACTGCCAACACAGATCAAACGCACCGCGCGTGCCTTTGCGAAGTTGTTCCGCATATGCAAGCACGCTCCGAATTCGCGGATCAATCGGTAGCAATCGCCCTGTCCCTGCCCGACGCATCAGTTCACAGACCGTGCTCGTCGGCTCATACGCCGAGAGGGCTGCGTGCCACCACTGAATCTCCTCGATGATCGCCTCGCCAACCGCACGCAGTTGGGAATTGTTGATCTCGGCCACGTCGAGCACTAACTCGAACCGCGTTCCCATGGCCTGCGTTGCGAGGTGAAGTGGAGAGGACATGAGCGGAAGGTAGTGCAGGCATGCACGATTCGCAGAGAGCGCAGGAGACCCTGCGACCTCGCGTGAGCGTGGCTCGCTTCGTGAATCCCGCCGGGCTGGGAAGGGGGGGATGGAGTGGCCCGGCGGGTGCGAGTTGTCACGATCACGGCACAAGGGCGCGCGTTGGCCTTGGATCATCGCCATGATGTATCCTCGCCCAACGCTGGGCCTCCTGCGCTCTCTGCGAATGGTGCATGCAGACTCCGACCAAACGTCCACGCGACTGCTTCCACGCAGTTGGTTCTACGTTGTCGAAACGTCGCGATGGCTTGCGGGCACATCGCGACGCGAGAGATGACCAGGGAACGGGGCGGCGTGAGAGTCGGATCGGGGGCTTGTGTACAACCCGTCTTCCTCACAACGACCGCCCCGTACCCACGTCCCCCTCCCCCCACCCCCCACCCCCCGTCATTCCACGCACTGTCGGAAACAAGATTCAGGAGGTGGCCCTTGAGAGGACAAAGGGCTACCTCTGTTCCCGACATGACAAAGATGCCACCACTTCTCCAAATTGCCAATCCACTGAGTTGTGAATCGCGCGAAGTTCCGTCTGTGCGGGCGAGGCAAACTGCGTAAACGGAACTCCGCAGGTTCTCGGATGCAGCAGATGCGGTTGCACGTAGCAAGGCACTGCTCCGTTGACTCTGGATGTCGTTACGGTGAGAAGGTCAACTGAGCCGATACGCTCTGCCCATGAACCCGCTCCAGATCAGGCCAGCCTCAGAAGTTTCTGTCCTCATCCTTGGTGGCGGACCAGATGCCGAGCGTGCGGTCTCGCTCGATAGTTCGTCGGGCGTCGCGTCCTCGCTCATCTCTGCGGGGTATCGGGTTCGACGTGAGGTCATCGACAAAGTCGACGCTCAGGGGCTGAGTGCCTTCGCCTGCGACGTCATCTTTCCGGTCCTGCATGGCCCTTGGGGGGAGGGTGGTCCCTTGCAGGATGAACTCGCCAAGACTGGCAAGCCATTCGTCGGCTGTGCGTCCGCTGCTGCCCGCATTGCGATGGACAAGATGAGTACCAAACTTTCCGCGGCAAGAGCAGGCGTGCCAACCTTACCGGCTTGCGTGCTGAATCAACTTGATCAGGAACCGCCCTTGGGTTTGCCCGCTGTCGTCAAGCCCATCCATGAGGGGAGCAGCGTGGGTGTCCACATTTGCAGTACCCGGCAGCGCTGGGACGAGGCGATGCGGACGGTCGCTGCGGAACGCGAGCGCCATCCTTTGCGGACCTACATGGTCGAGCGTGCAGCGCTGGGGGCAAGGGAATTGACGGTCGGATGGCTCGATGGCCAGACACTGCCGATCGTGGAAATCAAGGCGAGCGTCGAGTTCTACGACTACGAAGCCAAGTACACCCGTGACGATACCAAGTATGTGGTGTCGCCCGACTTGCCCAGTGGACTGACCCAACAGATTCAACGACTTGCGAGTTGCATAGCCAAAGAACTCGGCACACGCCACCTCTCGCGGATCGACTTCATGCTCGACCGTGACGGCTTGCCCTGGCTGCTCGAAGTCAACACTCTGCCTGGCTTCACCAGCCACTCATTGCTGCCCATGGCCGCCCTGAGCGTTGGTTTGGACTTCCCCATGCTGACATCACACCTCGTGCAACTGGCGCTCCGAGACGCAACCTGAGCAGGTTTTGGTCAACTTCAAAGCTTGGGCTGCTTCTTGAGATCGTCGTCCTCGTCCAGGAAGTCGAAGTTGAACTCGTCACTGTCTTCGGGGTCGCCGCTGCCGCTGGCTGGCTTGGTGGGAATCAGATCGTCTTCGTCATCGTCCGAAAGCGGACGCATCGGAGCCTTGCCTTGGGCCGGTGCTGGCTTGGCTACTGGATTCGCACCCGGAGCGGTCTTCATATCCCCCCCGCCCCCGCCCCCACCCGGCGTAGCAACCGGCACAAACCCATCATCAAAGGCTCCTTCCGCGTCAATGGTCTCCGGGATGCCATTGATACGGACCACAAAGACCTTGCCGCCAATGGAGAGCAGATCTCCTGGCTTGAGATCAGCGTGCGTCACGCGACGTTTATTGACAAACGAGCCATTGCTGCTGCCCAGGTCCTTGATGACCACTTTGTGATCGGCGAGAGCGACTTCGCAATGATGGCGTGAGACCGAAGAACTGGGGATGCGAATGGCCACATCGGTTTGGCGGCCAATGACTGAAACGGGTTTGCGAAGCACCACGTCTTGCTGGCGGCCTTCTTCGGTAACGAGGACGAGCGAGACGTTCATGCGCGTGACCCTTTTGCCTGCCGCCCCATACTCGAGCCCGACCAAACGACTCTCAAGACACGAACCCGACTGGATGCGTCGGGAGACCAGTCAAACCCCTGTCATTCCTCTCTTCGGTATCCGGAGGCGATTGACTTCCGAGAACCGGCAAGATACCCCAGACCTTTAAGAGATCGTAGTGCCTTTGGAGGAGCAGGGTTTGGTGTGGACGGCGGAATGGGGGACTGCGGGATGGGTGGACGGGGGCGGGTCCCGCTACCATCGCAGTGATGACGAATCGGGCGTTACCACAAGCAGGGCTAGGCGGGGGCGGGGATTCTGGTGGGAGCGGGAGGGGTCGGGCCGGGGGAATTCTGTTGGCTGGGGACGCACTTCGGGAGGCCATTGGCTCGGCCAGAGCGGCCGACCAATCTGGTGGCGCACACAGTCTGTACATCCACGTGCCCTTCTGCTTCCACAAGTGCCACTACTGCGATTTTTACAGCATCGTGGACAATCGCGATCGCCAGGAGGTTTTCACGCAAAGGTTGATCCGAGAACTGCGAGCCCTCGCTCCGTTCGCCGCTCGCCCCTTGCGCACGATCTTCGTGGGCGGCGGGACGCCCAGCCTGCTGCGGGTGGACCTCTGGCAGCAATTGCTCGAAGTCCTCGATGGCGAGTTTGAAATGTCGTTGATGCAGTTGATGGATCACAGCGGCAAGACCGCCGAGGCTGGTGAGTTCACGGTTGAATGCAATCCTGAAACCGTATCGCAAGAGTTGATGGACATGTTGCGGCAAGGCGGCGTGACACGCGTGAGCATTGGTGCCCAGACGTTCCATGCTCAGCACCTCAAGACACTGGAGCGCTGGCACGATCCCGCCAACGTCGCGCGGGCCGTTGAACTGGCGCGAGCCGCAGGCATTACCCGTCAATCACTCGACCTGATCTACGCGATTCCTGGCCAGACAATCGCCGAATTAGATCACGATCTCGATGCGGCTCTCGCGCTCAAGACCGAGCATCTGTCCTGCTACACCCTGACATATGAGGTCAACACAGCCATGACCGCACGCCTGCGCAAGGGCGAGTTTCTTCGAGCCGACGAAGACCTGGAAGCGGATATGTTCGAGCATGTGCTGGCGCGACTGCGCGGCGCAGGGCTGGACCGATACGAAGTCTCCAACTTCGCGAGGGCCAACGGGGAGTGTCGGCACAACCTCGCGTACTGGCGACAGGATGCGTGGCTGGCTGCGGGGCCATCGGCGAGCGCGCACGTTGCAGGGCGACGATGGAAGAACGTGCAGCGTCTGGATGATTACCTGCAGCGCGAGCAGGATGGATTCGCCTCCATCACCGACTTTGAAGGCGAGGATCGCCTGCGCAACCTGGGCGAGTGGTTGTGGACCGGGCTGCGAACGCGCGATGGGATCGACGAGCAACGTGCGATGGACTGGGCTGCACAACCAGAGATTCGAAAACTCGAACACTTACGCGCCTGCGTGCGCCGCCAGCGTGAGGCGGGGAACCTGCGAGTCGAAGAGACGGGACGTTGGCAATTGACCGATCAGGGATTCATGGTTGCTGATCGCGTTTCGGTGGAGTTTTTGCACGCACTCGATGCGTAGGACCACGCTGGATGCGTTGTGCCCCCTTGTGCCACCTTGTGCCCTGTGTGCCACCCATATCAGAGCCCCAAGTATGCCCCAATTCCGTCCCGACGCTTGCGTTTTGGCCGCTCTTGTGCTGCTTCCCGCTCTACTGCCGTCCCCGCTTTTGGCTGTGCTTTCGGCGCGACTGAATTCTGCGGCCCCATCCGCGCTCGAATCTCCGCACCCAGTTCGCTTCGCAGCACCCAGAGCGACGCTTCCCGTCCATACAACCTGGCAAACCCAGCACTGCCCGTCGAGGGCGTGAACAACCAACGCCCCCCTTCCAGAATGTGTCGCCCAGCAGACCCTTGCGTGCTCTCACCCAGCACCTGCACGCCTTCCTCGCGATAGAGATCGATCAACTCATTCAGAGTGACGCTTCGGGCCAGTCCCGCCCGGTAGTAACTTTCCATCGCATCCGCAGAAGGTGTTCGCACGCATCGCCCGCCCAGGATGTATGGCAGCGTGTCGCCCGCGACCGCTGGTGTTGCGTCGTTGTTGTAGAGCACGTTACCAGTTCCCGCCCACCCGGTTCCATCCACGGGCATGCGGACGAAGGCCAATTGCAGCGTGGATGGAAGGTTGGCTTGCGATGGACTTAGTGTCCCTGCGTTTCCAGGAGTTTGTAACCCACGCAATACCACGCGCGACGAGGGCTTGCCTTCGATCTCTACTTCAACTGCAACGCTCCCCGCCCACTCCAGTCTCCCCGCGCCTTGTGCGGCTGATTCGCCCCCAGGCACATCCAGCAGTGCAACATAGAACCGCTGCGGAAACACCTCGTTATGTCGCTCATCCACTCCCGATGTTGCTCGCAACAGCAGGCCAGCCAGCGCAACGCCAGCGCCGGCGAGTTTGGCCTCATCATCCTTGGCCCCGATGGCAACTGCGGCTCCGCCCACCGTCAGCGCCTGCCCGATGCTGCTTTTGGCGACGCGCAGGTCTTCGAGGTTGCGCCATCGAACATCCCGCGCCAGACGATTCACATCCGTTGCGATCGCTACTCGTTGCTGCGCTGCGCCCACTCGCACCAGCAACGATGCATCGTCTGATGGCGTCGTGGGCAAGTAGGCTGCGATGACATTGTCTGGCCCGCTCCCAACCTTGCGAGGGGCTGTCCCATATGCCGCGACCAGCACCGTGTTGTAATTGCCCCCGAGGATTGCTTGTCCCAAGCCAGCCAAGCGTGGCGCGACAGTCTCCAGGCGCGTCACGGCGTCGGTCGCCTCTTCCCGCTCGCCCAGGTGTGCCGCCGCGATGGCCTTGAGAATCAAGCCGAGTTCAAAGTCTGAGGCGATGGGCGTGTACGCAAGCGTTTCGGGGAGGTCCGCGTCCGCCCCGCGTATCGACGCTTGCGCATTGTCACGACGACGCTGCCTGCCACCACCACTACCAACGCTTCCGCCCGTGAATTCTCGCAGGAGAAAAAGCGAATCCCCCGCGCTCGCCCGCACGTTGCCCCATTCTCCCTGCAACCCGTCAAAGAGCGCAATGTAGGAGTACGCCAGCGCTTGCTCGTACGGCTCGCCCTTATAGATGCGTGTGCCTCCCTCACCAAACAGAAAGGTTGAGACTGTCTTGTCGTCGTTGAGTCCCTGGGTGCGCAGCAGGTCGTAGACCTGATCCGCGTTCACCTCTGTCGCATCCGTCACACCATCGTCCACGCTGAGCGTGAGCAGTTTCATGCGGTTGAGCACGAAGTTGCGGTCATCGGCTTTGGCCGCTCGAATATCCACCCGTTCTCGTGCCCGCCCATATTCGCCGCTGCGCACCAATTGCACTGTCACATCATCGCGCTGGTATGGAGCCGCACAGCCGGTGAGCGCCACGCTGCCAATGAGTATCGCGATGACTATCGCCATCGCCATCGCATCACCGAGCCTGGCTCTGCATGGTCGGTGCCAAGCACCTCCTCGCAGAGCAATCGCTGTGCCCCGCATGCGTGTCAACGCGAGTTGGAAGTTCAGCCATCTCAATCTGCCAATCTCCCCAAGCCCACGCGCCGCAATGTCGTGCTGGTGTTCCAGACTATTTTTCCGTTGGCGACTTCCTGCAGCGTGTAATCAATCACATATGTGTCGGCTCGCGTGTCCGCAATGCCTCGACCCTCGCTGCCGGCGCGGGTCAGCGAGCGCACCTGCGAGCGCAGCACATGCGTCGCTGCAAGTCCCTGGCGCTCTGCCTCGACCGCTCTGCCGCCCGTCATGTCGTAACGCTCGAGGTATCCGCGAACCACCTCTCGCTCCGCCACGATCAGCACATTGCGGGCCCGCAGTTCCTCGACGACATTCCCCTGATACAGAATCCGCGTGGTGATGCCCCAGCAATCCACCTTGGACAATCGATCACTCGAAAGGTTGTCCGCTGCTTCGGGGCGAATCACCATCGAAGGCGAGCCTGCATCTCGCGTGCCCTCGACTCGTGCTGGCACTGCCTCGCTGGCCAGTAGGCTCCTGGCCGCATCCTGGGATGCGAGCAACAGGTCCGCCGGTCGCAGTCGCGTCGCTCGGGACGCACTTTCACACGCGCACAAAGTTGCGACACTGCAAGCGACCATCATCACAAACCAGGTACGCATGGCTCACCTGCGCATCACAGCGCGACTTTGAGAACGATGAAGTCATCAGCGGTCTCATGAAGGCAAACATGAAAACCGCCTGATCGCGCGGGATGACGATTCAAGTTCCGCATGGCCCAGCGCGTGGCTTGCATGTGTTGCAACAGCATTCTTTGACTTCCAAATGCCTTACCGACTTTGGCACCTTATCGCACTTGCTTGAAGTCGTACTGCTCCGCGAACACGATCTGACCAGTGCCCACATGCATCAGCGTTGCATCGGCCACATACGTGCTCACCCGTCCGCCCGTCGTGGATCCGCCCCGGTTGAGCTCCCCAAACTCGACGTTCAACACGTACAAGTCCTTGGGATCATACTGCGGGGGCTGATAGTTGGTCTGGCGATTCTCGTCCAGCAGGTCATCGCTCTGACGGGGCGCCTCGGCGTTGTAGATCGACTCCACCTGGTCGCGGCGTTCGCGGAAGATCGCGTACTTGGTCGCGGGCGTCTTCATCATGTTCAGGAACATCCGGCGACGAATCGTGGCCAGGTCTGTGCGGCTGGTGTTGCTGCGATTGGTGATCTCGCCGATAGTGATCACCGCCTTGGTCGAGCGATCGGTGATCTCGCTCGTATCGCTGATCCGCTCCGCTGTCGCCTTCGCGACCTGATCGCTGAAAATCACTAACTCTTCCGCGCTGGCTGCGGGATCGCGATTGGTGCCTCGCACGCGCTCGTCGCTGTTGACGATGCCGCCCGCGTCGCCATGAGGCCCGTAGACCGAGCAGCCGCTTAGGAAGCACGCCATGGTGCTCACGCCCGCTATCGCCAGCGCGAGCGACCAATTCATTCCGGCATAAATTACAAACTGCGATACGTTCTTCATGATCAACCCTCTTTCAACTTTGAAGTACTTCGGGGACAAGGTATCGTGTACCCGCGTTTATCGGCCACTCGAACAAACTGTTTTCACAGACCCAGTGACTAACCTAGTCACACACCAGATCACGGTTTCAGTCATTGACGCACCCACGCCCGCGTGGTTGCACCCGCCAAGGGCCATCACGCGTAACCACCTGTGAAGGCCGTAATTATAGCACACGCTAACTTTACGGTTCCACTCATCGTGTGGATTTTGCCACGTTGCCGCTCTACCCCCAACCGGTTGCTTGTGCCCCGTCCTTTACGCCCGCACGCCCGCTATCCTCGCCTTCCATGGCCAAGAAGACTACCAAAAAGCCCGCATCCAAAGCCTCCTCCAAACCCACGCCCAAAGCCGCTGCCAAATCTGGCAAATCGGGCGTTCTCAAGAAGTCCAGTGCCAAGCTCTCACCCAAGCGCACTGCGAAGCTCAAGCCCAAGCCCAAAGCATCACGGGTCAAGATGTTCACGAAGCCAGTCGCGAAGGCCACATCAAAGCCGCTCGCGAAGCGCAGCACCAAAAAGGTCATCAAGAAGGCGGCCAAAAAAGCCTCCAAGCAAGTCTCCAAGCAAGCGGGTACAAAGGTGGCTCGCAAGGCAACCCTCGCCGCTGCCAAGCCAGCCGCACCAAAATCAGCAAGCCGCTCCCGTCCTCCCCAACTCGAAGTTGAGATTTCCGACAAACCCCTGCTTGCTCCCATCCCGACTCACAAACAGCGCAGCAAGTCAAAGCGAGTCGAACCGTCGGACTATCAGGATGATGTCAGCGACTACGACGACTTCGATGCTGATGGCTCCTCCGGCACGCTTGAATCGCCCGAACCCCTCACGCGCGATGACATGCTCACGAGCGCCTCGGCCAAGCAAGCCGCTGCGATGCGTCACTTGCGTGAGAACGACCCGACCTATGCCGCTGGTGTCGTCGATGCCCGAACCTTTGCCATCAATGCAGCACGCCTTCTGCACGACGATAACTGTGATGACATCGCTGTCCTCGACATCAAGGCCCTGGGCCAGGTCTGCGACTACATCGTGATCGGCAGCGGCACCTCCGACCGTCAGATGAAGGGCGTTGCCAAGAATGTCGAACATCTGGGCGAGAAGCAGGGGTACAACCCGTATCGCAAGCACGCCGATGAACGCTCCACCTGGCTGCTCGCCGACTTTGTCGATGTTGTCGTGCATCTCTTCGAGCCCAACACCCGCGAACTCTACGACCTTGAAATGATGTGGGCCGATGCGCCCCGCGTTGCATGGGAACGTCCCGACCAGGTTGATCGCAACCGCGCTGGCCTCAACGCGTAACGTCTGTTCGCCGTGGTCATCTGATCTTTGCTCTATCTCTTGCTTTTTTGCTCTCTCTCTCATGCTGCGACCAGTGCTCCATTCCAAGATTCACCGCGCCATAGTCACCCGCGCCCTGCCCGACTACATCGGCAGCATCACGATCGACGCTGCCCTGCTCAAGGCTTCAGGGATGCGTGTCAACGACAAGGTGCTCATCTCCAACTGCCGCAACGGCGAGCGGTTTGAAACCTATATCTTCAAGGGCAAAAAGGACTCGGGCGCGATTGAGATCAACGGTGCCGCCGCACACCTTGTCGAGCCTGGCGATCCCGTGATCATCATGCACTATGCCTTCATGACCGACAAGGAATACAAAAAGCACAAGCCCAGGGTAATCCTCATCGGTGCCAAAAACAGCATCAAGGACATACTCGAATACGGCAACAAGTAAGCAGGTGGCTCGTACATTGGAATGTTTTGCAGGGGAACGTGTGATAGGGGAAGTTGTCGCGGGGGTTGGAATTCGCATGCCCGACACCGCTCCATTCCGATCGATTCACATCCGCCATAGCATCGGCTCGTACGACGTCTCCATCGGTTCATGCCTCCATCGTGCGGGCGACCTGACTCGCGCCGCCCTGCCCCAGGCCCGGCGCGCTGCGATCATCGTCGATCCATATCTCCAGCGAATCACACCGCACCTGATCGATGCCGCGATCGCCTCCCTCCGCGCTGCCAACCTCGAAACCCACGTCATCATCCCAGGCCTCGGCGCGTCAACCCGGTCCTCCCCGTGGGTCAGCGCCGAGTCCAACAAGACGCTGCAGGCTGTCGAGTCCATGACTGCGGCGCTGAGCAACGCGGGGATCGACCGGCGCGATTTCGTCGTCGCGATCGGTGGCGGTCTTCTTACCGATCTTGCGGGCCTCGCCGCTGCGCTCTATCGCCGGGGCGTTGCTTGGATTCCTGTGCCCACGACGCTGCTCGCGATGGTCGATGCCAGCGTGGGCGGCAAAACTGCTGCGAACCTTACCCGACAGGATGACTCGCACGCTGGCTCTCTGCTCAAGAACATGGTGGGCATCTTCCACCAGCCGTCACTCGTCCTTGTTGATCCATCCTGGCTCATCACCCTTGACCAACGCCAGATCGCCAGTGGCCTCGCTGAGTGCATCAAGCACAGCATGATTACCGGCAGCGTCATCGGAGCATCGGCTTCAAGCCAGGGATCGGGTGGCGGGGGGGGAGGTAGTGGTAGTGGTGGGGGAGGTGGCCCCGATGTTGCTCGCGCGTCGATTGATCGCTTTCGTGCGTCACCTCAAGGCGCTATCGCCCTGCTTGAGTCCAATATCGCTCTCAAGGCCCGCGTCGTCGAGCAGGACGAGTTCGAGCGTGCCCCCGATGCCATCGGGGGGCGAGCTCTTTTGAACCTGGGTCACACGTTTGGACACGCCATCGAAGCCCTGGGCTCGCGAGCCGACACCACGATGTATCCCGCTACGCCTATCCAGCATGGTGAGGCCGTGGGCCTGGGCCTGATCGCGGCGACCCACGCCGCTGCTGCGCTCAACATGATCGCGCCCGCACACTGCGACACGGTGCGCGCCACCATCGCCCATGCCAACCTGCCAACAACATTTCGTAGCAGCGCGACCATTCCTGACATGATCGCCCTGATGCAGCACGATAAAAAAACGCTGGCCAACGCCCTCCGCGTAATCCTGCCCACGGGACAGAGCACCGCAAAAGTAGTTGCAAGTCCTGACCCCAGCGTGTTGGCAGCAGCCTGGCACGCTGTGCTTGAGTAGGCAAGCCAAAATGACCAAGGCTAGCGAGGGCGATCCCGAGCGTGCTTTTTTCGATCAGTCGCTGATCACTGCTACCAACTTTCAACCCCTAAAAAATACGCAGACCATTCCCTTCCGAGAATGGTCTGCGTGTGTGTGTGTGACGTGATCGATCCTTAGAGAAGGGTGAGACCACGTTGATTTATCATAGCAACTTCGTTCCCGTCACGACGCAGAGAAGTCATGTCGAAGGCGAGAACAAACAGCTATTTGGCCCCAAATGGGCCGCAGTTAGGCGCGACGACGACGAGTCGCCAAGAGACCGCCCAGGCCCAAGAGCGCGGCTGCGCCGGGGGTGGGAATCGCGAAGAACTGATCACCACCGATGCTGTTGAGGTTGACCGCACCACCACCCAGGTTGCCAGTGTTGGCTGGGAGGCCACCCAGGAACTGATTGGACAGGAAGTCGTTGCCCGATCCTGTCACGAAGGCCAGGCCACGCGTGCCAGCGGGCAGGCTTCCGCCGAAGTACGACAGAGGAATGGAGATTTCAATGCCTGTGGTCACGGCGAGGGCTGCGAGCGAGTTTGCAGCGCCAGTGCCGCCACCAACGCCACCCGTGTTGGTGTTGTTGACACCCAAACCAAGGCCCACGTAGTTGTTGCCACCAGTCAGGGGAGCGCCAGAACCATTGTTGGTGCCGAGGTAGTCACCATTGGCACCGTTGTAGTCCCAGGCGTTGACAAACCATTCAACAGGATTGTTACCGCCATTGATCTGGATCGCAAGATCGGCGTTGAAGCCAGCGTCAAAGCTCAGATTCCCAACGCCACCGGCGTAGGGAAGGCCGCCACCGTTGTTAACACCGCCAGAGGTGTAGTCCAGGAAAAAGTGCAGCTTGTTGAAGTTGGTCTCCAGGTTGCCCGTGAAGATGAAGTTCAGATTGCCGCCGCCGGTGTAGCAGTACACCGCGTTGAGTTCGCTAGAGTTGTCGCCAAATTGGGTATCGATAGTTTGCACGGCAAGAGCATTGCCATAGGCAGCCTCGCGGACACCATCCTGCGCGTGTGCAATACCCGCAAGACCCGCCACCACCACAAGACCAAGCACCTTCTTCATATATCTCTCCTAGGCCACGTCTTTCAACGCGGCAATCATCAGCCGAACGCCCGCGCAGGCACCACGGCCCGTGCGAAACGATCTATTCGAATGTCATGGTAACGATTTCAGAGCCGGTCCGCAACAGCGAATGAGCACTTCTGCTAAGAAAACCCCACACACCCGTTATTTACCCACTGTTTCCCTGGTGAATAAAGACTTCCCGGGCCTGGAATCATCCGGATTATCGGGACTTGCAATTGCTAAGCCAATTGCTGAGCCTGTGGAACTGCATTCAGCCCCGGATTCAGTACGGTGGCGTGGACGCATCATCCCGGGGCGATGCCGGGGCACCCAGGTATGTGAGCGCCCGCTCCATCACCCGGCGTGCTAGTGGCCCAGCCGCGCTGCTGCCGTACCGGGCCTTGCGAGACTGACCAGGAATTACGCCCGGATCATCGATGACGGCGACGCACACGAGTTGGGGCGATTCGACCGGCCCGGCGGCGACAAAGCTGCTGATGAACTGATTCTGCAAGTAGCCCTTGGTGCCGCGCGGATACGCGAAGCCCTTTGGCGGCGCGCCCAGGGGAATCAGTGCGGTGCCTGACTTTCCAAAGAGTTTGTACCGGAACCCGCCTTCGGGAATCTCGTCCTTCATCCAGCGTCGCTCGACCGACTCGACCACGCCCACCATGATCTCTTTCGTGAGTTTTGCGACTGCGGGCGGCAGCACGCGGTAGGTGACTGGTGCCGCTTCGTCTGATCCCAGCGCGGTCAGGCGAAGTTGGGGCAGTGTACCGGCGTGAATGCCGTCGCGTGCGAAGACGCTGAACGCGCGAGCCATCTGCACGGGTGTGACCGCGACATTGTGGCCATATGACACTGAGACCTGCGTATAGGTCTTCCAGTTCTTGAGGCTGGGCGTGATGCCCGCGCCCTCGCCAGGCAGGCCCAGATTGGTCTTTTCGCCAAAGCCAAATCGCCCGAGCAGGTCGTGTGTCTGCTTGAAGGAGAGCAGTTGTGCTCCCTTGACCATGCCGATGTTGGAGGAGTTCACGAGCACCTCGCTCCAGGTCTGGTGATCGCGCTCCACGACATCGGTGAGTGGTCGGCCGTCCGGCGCCCGCCAGCGTCCGCCCTCGGTGTCGATCATCTTGTCGGGCGCGATCAGCCCCAGTTCGGTGATGGTGGCCCAAATAAACGGCTTGAATGTCGAGCCCGGCTCGTAGACATCTTCGACGCAGCGGTTGCGGCCTAACGCGGGATGGATTTTCCGCCCGTCATCGGCACGTAGCCATTCGTATCGGGCATCATCGTCAAAGGTCGCAGCGCCGATTCGCTTACCGTTCTCGTCGACGGGAACCCAGGGGAAGGCGATCGCATCTGGCACATCTCGGATGATGTCTGCGAGTGCCAGCACCTCGCCCGTCGACGGATCAATGACGACCATGCGTCCGCCCGCGGCATTGGCCTTCTCAACCTGCCTGGTCAGTTCGTCGGTCACTATCCGCTGAATCTCGAGATCGATGGACAGGCGGATGTTCTGCCCGTGGCTGGGTGGCACGATGAAGCCGGCCTCGATCCAGAGCGGTCGGCCCGAGCGATCGCGGACGTAACTGAGTTTCCCTGACTCGCCCCTGAGTTCTTCGTTCAGGCGATACTCCGCGCCCGCGAGGCCATTGTCGCCAAACCCGACCTTGCCCACGATCGCGGCTACTTCGTTCCCAGCCACAAACTCACGTTCGGGTACGCGTTCGAGGACGATGCCGCGAAGCGGCTTGGGGGCGGTTTTGTCCTTGCTGCGTATTGTCAGGGCGCGAACCGCTTCGACTTGATCGTCGGTCAGCATTTCACCCACAGTGAGGTAGCGGATGGGCTTGGGTGGCTGGGGTGGTTCGACGGGCTTGGACGGATCAATCTCCTTGCCAGTGACTGGATCGATCGCGAGCAAGCCGGCATTCACGAACGCGGCGAACGGATCGTCGGGTGAGAGCGAGGGCAACTCGCCGTCACGAAGTGCTGGCTTCTCTGGTGTTGCGTGTGTCGATGCACCTTGGCGAGCGACTGTCACAAAGTCACTGGGGGCGGGGCTAGGGATGGCTGTGGGGGCCGGATGTTTTTTTGCTTCCAAGGCCGCAAGCCGCAGGGATTCAAGATGCTGAGGCCAATTCGCGGCGAGCACCTCGCGATTGGCGTTCTGCTCGAAGGCCCATGTGAGCCGTTCCCGCACAGCGCTGGCTGATATGCCCATCGCCTGCGACAGGCGGTTGGTCGCGTCGTTGAGTTGCACATTGGTCTGGAAGATGGTTGGATCGAGGATCACACGCCTTGCGATCTTGGTGCTTGCGAGCAGGCGTCCGCGCCGGTCGAGGAAGTCGCCACGCAGGGCCAGGTCCTCGCGGGCGGTGATTCGGGGCGTCATCTGCTGCGTCAACTCGGGGCTTGGGTGTACTTGCAGTTGGGTGACGCGTGCCAATGCTGCCGCCAGCATCACTGTCACTCCCGTCGCCAAGCAGAGTGCGACGATCCTGGTGCGAGCGAGAGAACGGTCAGGGGTGGATTGCATGGCGGGTGCGGAATGATGAAGCGAAGGGAGTGAGCGTGCAATGCGAATCGCGAGCGGCGTGAGTCTGGTGCTGCCCCGTTAGTTGCTGTGTGCAACCCGCGGAGACTGTGGCTTCTTGGTTGGCTTAAAAGTTGGCTTCTTGGACTGGGGCTTTGTTGAGGCTTGCGGTTGAACATCGTCCTCGACTTGCGGTGTGGGTTGACGAGTAAGTTGATGTGCGGGCAAGCCACCCAAAACTTCTGGTAGTCCCTTCAGCTCTTCCATCGCCAGTGCTGTGGGAATGTCGTTGGTTGCGGGGCGCATCGGGTGCATGCTCGATGCGAGTTTCTCGACCGCGCTGGGTGTGACGGTCGCGGCGACCTGTGCCCGGACAGAGAAAAGTTCTTCGTCGGCGCTGGCTATGCGAAGTTGTGCCTGTGCGGCTTCGCTGGCGGCTTGCAGGCGGGCCTGTCGCAGGGCAAGCAGCGAGGTGCCAATCAGGCCCAGGCAGACAACCAGAAATGCAAGGCGTGCAAACATGTTTCAATCTCACATCGAGGCGGCACAAACTAGAGGTGCTGATGCCAGAAGACCCTTGCATGTGGCGGCCAGCGCGGGCTGGCCACCATCAAAAACCAAACCTCGCGTTCTCACGCAAGGCTGGGTGATGTTGATTGGAACTACTTCGCGGGCAGTTTGAGGGTCATGCCGACCTTCAGGCCACTGCCGGTCTTGAGGCCATTGAGCTTCACAATCTCGTCGGCACGCTTCATGGTGCCAAGTTGGTTCATGGCGATCTCGCTCATGGTGTCGCCACTCTTGACGGTGTAGGTGCGACCATTCTGACCTACGGGCTTGATGTCTGCCTTGACTGGTGTCTTCAAGTCATCGGCCCCGGTCAGGCGGCTTTCGCCTGGTGTAGACATTGGCAAAGTTTTCGGCGCTGCTTGCTTGGCGGGCTGGGCGGGGGTGGGGGTGGGCGCGGTTGGAGACTTGGTCTTGATGCCCAGTTTCTCGCCAGCGGGAATGCGGACGCGGACGCCGACGCGCAGTTCGCCGTTCTTGCCCATGCGATCGCCGTTGTACTTGGCGAGTTCGCGCCAGGCGTTGCTGTCGTTGTAGTATCGCTTCGCGATCTTCATCGCGGTATCGCCGCTCGCCACGGTGTGCCAGCGATCTTCATCGGCCTTGCTCGCTGGAGAGCCGGAAGACGTGAGCATGGGCTGGGTAACATCGGGCGTGAGTTTCTGAACAATCGGCGAACCGATGGTGCCATCACTTGGGGCCATTGAGCCGTTCTGGGATCGAGCGACCGTCACGGGCGCGAATGGCTTCACAGCACTCGAGCCCCTTGGGATCGTCGACGGCTTGCCAGCAAGCAACTTGCCTGGTGTGCTGTTGAATAGCGCGTCGGCGACAGTGTCGTTGGGTTCTGCCGCACCCTTCGCGCCCAGCGTGTCGATGCCGGTGGTCTGGTTCTGGCTCATGGTCAGCGTTGAGAGGCCGCTGAGCGGGATGCTGCCGGTGTTAGCGGCGGGCGGTAATGGTGTGTTGCCTTTGAGGATCTCGCCCACGCGATTGCCAACCTCAGCGATCACACTGGTATCGGTGTGGCTGCTGTCGGTGTGAATAGACTGGTTGGTCAGTGACTGATCGCCATTTGCACCAAGGGCTGAATTGGAGCCCTTCATGCCTTGGGTCAGAGTGAAGACCGGAGCCTGCGACGGTTCGCGAACGAACTGTTCGGGGGCAACCGGCGGCTGCTGCTGGGCGATCTTGGGGTCGAGGACGACCCGGCGAGATGCCGAGAGGTGGTCGGCGATCAGGAACGACACCAGCAGAACCAGGAAAAATCCAACGATGAGGGCGAGTTTGAGTTCTCGAGTCACGGCGAGCATCCTTGCGGCCTTTCCGAACCGATCCGACAATGGAATCAGTGGCGCACGCATGGCCAAGCGCACGCAACTCCCGTTGTCGTCCGATGCGCCGGCCGTCATGGCTGGCCACCGGTCCGATTGCTTCTCTCGCATCCATGCGAACGAGCAATCGGCGATCTCTGGTTATCCTACCAATCTGTCGGAGCCGCCGTTGGGCGTGCTGGACTTGTCATTCATCTTACCTGGCCGCGTCGGGCATTCGCAGGCATCGCACCTTCGCTGAACGTGCCCTTGTATTGACCGCCAACTCTGCGTCGCTCGCTGTGACAACTCCGTTCGTCAGGTCCTTGGCTCCCAAGCCAAAGTCTGGCTTTGCATGCTGCTTGGTGATTCGTCCAAATGCCTGCTTGACCATCCGATCTTCAAGCGAATGGAAAGAGATGATCGCAACCCTTGCGCCACGCGCCAGCCAGGTTGAAGAACTTCTGTCTGTACCGCCAATCACACTGGAAACCACGCCATAGGCCAAACCGGAAAGCAATTCACCTGCAGCCTGCTCCACCAGCCCGAGCAACCCTTCGAGGCTACCCAACTCGTCATTCACTGCGATCCGCAGGGCCTGAAACGTTCGGGTCGCGGGGTCGATGGGACCTCCCGAAAAGCCGAGCGCAGCATGCACCGCATGCGCAAGTTGCAACGTAGTACGTATCGGATTGCCGCCCCGAACTTCCACAAGTTTCCGCGCGATCCTGCGTGCCCCCGATTCCTCGCCATAGTCGGTGAGAATTCGAACCAATTCTGATTCCGGCAAGCGATTCACGAGGTCTCCAGCGTGGACGGCGAGCGTCTGGTCCATCCGCATATCCAGCGGGCCGTCCCGCTGGAAAGAGAAGCCACGGCTCGCGTCCTCGATCTGGTTGCTGGCAAACCCGAGGTCGGCCAGGACCATCGAAGCGCGGATGTTGCGCTCGCGAAGGACATGGGGCAACTCTGCGAAGTTGCCGCGAATGGTGATCACGTCGATCCCTGGAACCCGACGCACGTTTTCCGCCGCTTCATCGAGGTTTGCGGGGTCAAGATCGTTGAGGATGATAGTGCCTCGCCCCATGCGATCTGCGATTGCACGGGCATGACCACCCAGGCCGGCGGTGCAATCGACGTAGACCTCGCCCGGACTGGGCGCGAGCGTGTTGATGACTTCATTGAGCAGGACCGGGACGTGGGACATGCGCGACGGTACACCCGTCGGCCCATCGGCGACGGAGAGTGTGTGAATCGATTGAGCGGGAGTGCGAGGCTATAGCGAAGCGCCTCGTTGGCTGCAATGAGTAGATTATTTTTTGCGGGTGTAGGTCACTTCGAGGACTGTGAAGGGCTCGCCATAGATGATCTCGTCCATCGTGAACTTGAAGGAGTTCTCGTTGAGCCACTTGGTTTGGGAGCGTATGGCCTTGCCCATTTCGCCGGTCATGGGTTCGTCCATTTCGCCGATCATGGTCAGGGTCTTGCCGTCCTGGCTCTTGTTGCCCTTCATCATCATCATGCCGGTGCTGAAGTTGTCGACCCAGGTGTTGACGAAGAGTTTGCGGTTGTTGTCAAAGCCCATGAGGCCCATGCCCTCCATGGGCATGCCCATCATGTTGCCGCTGTAGGTCTGTTCCAGGAAGCGGCCGTCCATCAATAGTTTGAATGAAGCGCTGCCGGTTGAGGCGGGTGCTTCGGGTGCGCCGGGCATCATTACTTTGGTGCTGGTCGTCCATTCGCCAACGTATTTCTTGAACTCTCCATGTTGCTCGCCCAGTTTCATCGACTTCATCCAGGCTTCCATGGCCGCAGCGTCGGGGGCAGCGGCAACTGGCTTGTCGTCCTTGAGTTCCTTGATGCCGAATGCTTCCAACGCGCCTTTCGCAGCGCCGGAGATGGCGTCAGGCTTTTCGCCCTGCCCCAAACTCATGGCTGCGCCAGCGATACCAAGGCCCAGCACCAAACCAGTTACGACGCTTGAAGTACACAGTTTCATAGCAAACTCCTCGAAGGTTGTCCTGCGACTTGAATCGAACAGGCACGATGCTGTTCGGAAGTGGTACGGTACACGGGAAAATATGGGTAGGCAAGAGGGCAGGCTAGAGGAGAGGCATGCGACCAAGCGAGGAGCGACGAAGTTGAAGTTGGCTGGGTTGTTGGTCTCTTGTTCTGATTGTCTCTGCGTCTGTGACTTCTACGCTCCATCTACTCTCCATCATGGCTGAGACTATTTTTTCCAAGATCATCCGAGGGGAGATTCCGTGCCACAAGGTGTATGAGGATGCGCATGTGCTGGCACTGCTCGATATTTTTCCGCTCAGTCATGGGCACACGCTGGTGATTCCCAAGGAAGCGGCGGCGACACTCGATCAACTTTCGGATGAGGCGAGCGCGGCGGTGGGGCGGGTGTTGCCTCGGCTTGTTCGGGCGGTGCTGGCGGCGAGCGGGGCCAAGGCATGCAACATATTGCAGAACAACGGGGAGCTGGCGCATCAGGCAGTGATGCATGTTCACTTTCACATCATTCCCAAGTTTGCAGGCGGATCAGTCGACACGGGTACATCGGGCGACGCGGGCGGGTTGGGGGAGGGACTGGGGATTGGGTGGAAGGCGGGAACGCTGGACGGAGCGCGCGGAGCGGCGTTGGCGCAGGCGATCGCGGCCCGGCTGGGATAAAAGGCGTGGTGAGCTATCCCCGTGGAGTGGGGAACGTTGCACCATCGGGATGGGGCTTGACAAGCACGGGCGCGGTGTGACAACGGCGCGCTCGGGCAAGACGGGCGGCGGGGTTTGGCAGCGCCATTCGGGGCACGCCTCGGAGGTCGTCAAACACCTCGGAGTGGTGAAGGTGCGGAAGGCATCGAGGCTTGTGGCATCGAGGCAATCAGCACTGCGTCTTCAAACACTCTCCCCATCGACCGTGGCGGCTCTGTGGCGTGGACGAAGTTCACGCGTGTCGGGGTGTCACACGGGGGAGCTTGCGTTGCGAAGCATGTCTCGGGGAGGTGCCCCTCCTTTGAGCATGCGTTCGATTCGCGAGCGCCCTTCCGAAGGCCCCGGCGAGCGTGGGACTTGCCCAGGATTGGGAGTCGCCGGAGAGTGATATGCCGGTGCGGTGGGAAGGGTTGCGGTCGAAGTGCGGATGACCGCGTTGTTGCGCGCGCGGAGGGTCGATCGGGCACGTATTTTGATGATTTCAGTGGCGTGCCGGGGCCATGAGTTGTTCGGGATCCTGCAAGAGCTTCACGATCTCGGCGAGGGCGAGGGCGGCGGTGGCACCGTCAACGACACGGTGGTCGCAGGCGAGGCTGAGGGGCATGAGCAGGCCGACTCGCATCGCACCCTTGTGGACGACGACGCCCTCACGAGCGCGACCCACAGCGAGGATGCCGACTTCGGGATAATTGATGATGGGGGTTGCAAAGCGCCCAGCGTAACTGCCCACGTTGCTGATGGTGAAGGTGCTGCCCATGAGTTGTTCGCGCGGGAGGCTGCGGTTGCGGGCTGCTGAGGCGATCTGCTCAACGGCGCGGCCGACTTCGAGGACGCCCAGGCGATCGGCATCGCGGATCACGGGGACCATCAATCCACTGTCGGTGTCGGTGGCGATGCCAAGGTGGACGCTGCGATGTTGGATGATGCTGGCGTCGTCGTTTGATTCGCCCGGCTTCTCGTCAACTGTTGCGTTGAGGGCGCGGAACTGGGATTGGCCCAGCACGCGAGCGACGGCGCTGCAGACGAAGGGAAGGAAACTGACTTTCTCGCCGCTCGCTGCGGCAAGTTTGCGGCGCAGGCTATCGAGAGATGAAGCATCGGCCTCGTCCATGACGGTGAAGTGGACGGCTAGGTTGATGGATTCGCGGAGGCGGTTGGCGATGGTGCGGCGCACGCCTCGGAAGGGAATGCGGGTGGTGTCGTCGTTGCTGGTGGTGGCGCGAGGTGCGGGAGGCGAGACCGGGGCCGGGGCGTGGGTTGGTTCGGATAGGGGAGTTGAGCGCGGTGCTGGCTGGACGTAGGCTGCGGGGGTTTGGGAGGTTGCGGGTTGCTTAGTGGGAGTCATGTTCCCGCGCCGGAGGGGAGTGCCACCATTCAGGTCTTTATCGAGGACACGTCCACCGATGCCCGAGCCTTTGACCGTGTCAATATCGATGCCCAGGTCTCGCGCGAGGCGGCGGACGGCGGGGGTGGCGAGGGCCTTGCCCTTTTCGGCGTTGAGGCCCGGAGTATCGCCGCTCATTTTGCCGACGACGGTGCCATCGTCTTCGGTGCGGGCGGCGGGTTCGGGGATGTCGTCCATGACGTTGCGCGGCGCGGTGGCGGGCGCGGCATGGGAGCCATTGGAGTGGGCGGGCTTGGCTGTGTGCGCGGCGGGTGCTGGGGATACGGGGGGTGCGCCTTCACTGACATACGAGACCAGCGGGTTACCAACCTTGAGAATCTCGCCCTCGGTGCCGTGCAGTTCCTTAATGGTGCCAGCGCGGGGGCTGGGGACTTCGACGACGGCCTTGTCGGTCTCCATATCGGCGAGGACATCGAGTTCGTTGACGAACTGACCAACGCTGACACGCCACTTGAGGAGTTCGCCTTCGTGGACGCCTTCGCCAAGGTCGGGGAGGATGAAGACGTTGGGGTCGGTGGACTTGCCGGGGTGCGCCATGGCGGATGGTAGTGCATGGGAATCGGCGCGGACAATGGGCGGTGTGTGGACGGTGCCTGTCGTCGGCAGGGGGTGAGGCCCAGGGACGAACCGACTTACGGGTTAGTGCATGCTTGAAAGTTCCTTTTCTGTCGCTGAAACCATACCTCCAGGCCCGCACGACGCGCTTTAATGGGGCATGACGCCTCTCCGCACCTACGCAGAACTCGACGAAGCCCGCGCCGCCCTCGGTTGCAGCGAGGTTGCGCCCCACGCTCTTGCAATCGCGGGCGGCATGGCGTGTCGGGGCGCGAAGAAGAGTTGGATCAACACTGCCCTGGGTCTGTGCCTGCGTGATGGCGAAGACGGTGCGATCTCGCCCAACGAGGTTGATCGTCTCACCGCCTGGTATGCCGATCATGCGATCGACGCGAAGGTCGAGGTCTCCTGCCATGCCCACGAGTCGCTCATGAAGCTGCTGTGCCAGCGGGGATATGAGCCCATGATGTTCGAGACGACTTTTACGCGAGACATGCATCCCGCCGAGCGATTCGAATCGCTCGTACCACTAGGCGAAGGCATCCGTATCGAAGAAGTGCGTTTCCGCGACAACCCCACAGAGGAGGCCCGAGGGCGTTCCATGGCATGGTGCGTCAATTGCGCCTTTGCTCCTCAGGGCGTTGAGCCTCGCGAGGGTGACATCGAGGTTTCGCTTGCATGCATGCGTCATGCTCGCACGCGCTCGTTCGGCGCGTTTGCGGGCGATGAGTGTGTGGGCGGCTCGTACCTCGAAGTCGTCTCGACCCGCGATCTCGCGAAGCTCGACCCCATCTGGGCGAAACGTCCGCCCGTCACATTCGGTGCGCTGTTCGGTACTGCGGTTGCGGAACCATTCCGCCGCCGCGGTGTGCAGCAGGCCCTGCTGGTGCATCGCCTTCGCGAGGCCCACGCTGCGGGTTGTGAATTTGTCACGATCGGTGGTATACCGGGCGCGGGCACAGAGCGAAACGTGCGCCGGTATGGGTTCCAGATCGCGTGCTACAAGGTGCACATGGTTCGGAAGGCTGCATAGTGCCGCTCGTGGTGTCCACTTCCAAATCGGTTGGTGCAGACCCCGCTACCGTGCCGGTCATACGACCCATGTTATCGCAAGGAGTGATTAATGCCCAACAGTTGGTGGATGGCGGAAGCATGGAACAACAGTCCCGCGTACCTCGTGTCGTGGGTGGTGTGGGTGGTGGTGTCGATTGTGATTCACGAACTCGCGCACGGGTGGGTGGCTATACGGTGCGGGGATGACGTGCCCTTGCACAGCGGGCACATGACGATCAATCCGTTTGTACATATTCCGCCGATGGCGTGGATCATTTTCCTGCTGCTTGGGTTCACGTGGGGGCTGATGCCGACCAATCCCGCCAACTACCGGCGTCGGTACGACGAGGCGTTGATGGCGTTTGCAGGGCCATTGTCCAATCTGATTCAGGCTGTGGTGCTGTCGCTGGCGTGCGTGCTCTACGAAAAGCATGGTGTCGGGCTGATCAACGATGAGTTCTACCGCAACATGGTGAACTTCTTGTTCATCGGGACGGTGATCAACATTGTCGGGTTCGGGTTCAACATGCTTCCGGTGCCGCCACTGGATGGATCGCGGATACTGGGGAACTTTGTGCCGGCCTTTGACCGGTTGTGGCGGAAAGAAAGTGCGCAGGGAGTGGTGCTAGTGGTGGGGCTGGGCTTGATGTTTGTGGGAGGCAGGTTTGTGTGGCCGATCGGGCGGGCGGTGGCGGATTCGCTGGTAACGTTCTGGGAGCGGATGGTGTAGGCGATGATGTAGGTGGTGGTGTAGCCGGGCATGAAGTTCGGGGGCGAGGCTCACTATCCTCATGCCATGAAGTTTGTGGTGATCATTCCGGATGGAGGGGCGGACTTGCCTCTGGAGCAACTTCGGGGCAAGACTCCGTTCGAAGCAGCGGAGATGCCGCACACGCGAGGGTTGGCGCATGGTGGGAAGGTGGGATGTGCGTGGACGACGCCGGAGGGTTTTGAGGCGGGGAGCGATGTCTGCTCGATGAGTCTGCTGGGGTATGACCCGGCGCGGTACCACACGGGTCGGGCGCCGTTGGAGGCGGCGGCGCTGGGGTTAACGTTGGGGATGAGCGACTGGGTTTTTCGGTTGAACTTTGTCACGACGGGATTGGGCGAAGGGCGAGACAACGAGGCGGCGGGCTCGGCTGGGAAAATGCTGGATCACAGTGCGGGGGCGATCAGCGATGAAGAGGCGCGAGAACTGCTTGGCGATCTGGTGGTGCATTGGCGGGAGCGGGTGCCGGAACTGGTGCAGGATATCGAACTGCATCCGGGCGTGAGTTATCGCAACATCATGGTCGACCACTCCGGGACGGATTATCTGGACTTGGTGACTACGCCACCTCACGCGATACCTGGAGAGTTGTGGGAGCAGCATCTTCCCAAGAGCGCGCTGGCGATGAGTACGGCGGAAGTTGGGAGGTGTGCGGGCGTCGAAAAATTGCGTGGGCTGATGGAGTTGTCAGCGGCTTATCTGCCCGGGCATCGCGTGAATATTGCAAGGCGTGCGGCGGGCAAACGGATGGCGACGATGGCGTGGCTGTGGGGGCAGGGGACCAAGCCCAGCGTGCCGAGTTTTCAGGAGCGGTTCGGGCTGCGCGGGGCGATGATCACGAGCGTTGACCTGCTGCGCGGGATCGCGTCGTATATCGGTTGGGAACGGATCGAGGTGCCTGGGCTGACAAGCTATCACGACACGGACTATGCGGCGCAGGGGCAGGCAACAATTGACGCGCTGAGCCATTACGACGTTGTGTGCTGCCATATCGAAGCGCCCGACGAGGCGAGCCACCAGGGCGACTGGAAGACGAAGGTCGCCAGCCTTGAAGCGATTGATCGGGAAATTGTGGGTCCCGTGCATGCGGCGCTGGCGAAGCGGTTTGGTGATCCCGAGCAGGATGGGTCGAGTATGGGGGCCAGCAAAAGTGTTGGCAAAAGTGTTGGCAAGGGAGCGAGCAAGGGATGGCGGCTGTTGATCATGCCCGATCACTACACGCTGTGCAGCACGCGCAAGCACGATGCGACGCCCGTGCCGTTTCTTATCGCGGGTGCGTGGATGCGCAGTGTGGTGCGGCGCGACTTCACGGAAAGTTCGGCGCATGACAGCGATCTCAAGATCGAGGATGGGCATGAACTGATGGAGTACTTCCTGCGTGGGAATCGGGCGGATGTGCCGGCACGCTAGGGTTACTTCAGGGCACCGACTGGCAAAGCGCCATTCGGCGATACGCAGGAGGGGTCACACATGAACAATGTTGCTACTGGAAAGATCACGCCCATCGTGCTGGTGCATGCCGTGACGGCGGGGGGATTGCAGGACCAGTATCCGATGGACGCGGAGCGGGTCTGGTCGCCCGTCGAGATGACTTTCAAGAACTACGAGCGGATTCAGTTGTATCCGCATGAGAAGCATCTGCGGACCAAGCCGCGATATGAGGCCATCGAGCCGGCGCTGGTCCGGCCAAGCGAGGCGTTCGGGCTTGTGTACAAGGACCTGGTCAGCGAATTGAAGCACAACTTGTCGTATGGCCCGACGCCGATCCAGCCGGTGTATCCGTTTGTGTACGACTGGCGGCAGGACAATATTATTTCAGCGCAGCGATTGCGAGACTTTGTTGAAGAAGTGATTGAGCGAACCAGCCTGATGAAGCACGATGCGTCGAAGGTGGGCGGGGTAGTGTGCGACAGCGTCGACTTGATCGGGCACTCGATGGGCGGGTTGGTGGTTGCGGGGGCGATTGCCAGCGGGGCGAGCGAGGGATGGGCGAGCAAGCGGGTGCGGCGGGTGGTGACGATGGGCACGCCTTTCCAGGGAGCCAACGCTTCGATTCAGAAACTTGCAACGGGCGGCGGAACGATGTTCGGGCGTGACTCGAAGGAACGCGAGCGGACGATGGCGCGGGTGACGCCCAGCGTGTATCAACTGCTGCCTTCGTTCAAGAACGCTGTGGTGGATAAGGATGGCAAGGACACGGATATTTTCCTGTCGGAGACTTTTCAGCCATCGATCCCGGACACGATCGGGGAGTTTGTCGCAGAGGCAACGGCGGATCAGTCGGTGGCGCGGAGCAAGCCGGAGTGTCGGCGGATCGCGGGTGAGATACTTGAACAGATGCTGGACGCGGCGTGGAAGTTCCGGCAACTGACCAACACGGTCAATCCGACCATGCTGCGTTCGGATGGAGCGTGGCTGGCGATTGTCGGAGTTGGCGAAAAAACCAGTATCAAGACGGGCATCGGCAAGGATCAGTACGGCAAGAAGTTATTTGACTTTGAGATTCCCGGTGCATTTTCGGATGACGACTGGGATGGTTTGTCGTTTGAGACCGGAGACGAGACGGTGCCCTTGCGCGGGGCGACGCCACCATGGAAAGAATCGTGGCGAAACACGGTGGTGGTGCGGAGCAAGGACTTTGAGTGGTTGGGCGAGATGGGAGATCGGGTGCTGAGCAACCAACTGGGGCTGCACTCGACGCTGCCATTGCTGGACCTTGCGCAGCGATGGGTGATCAACTTCCTGCGTCCGGAGTGGACGAAGGATCGGGCCAATGGACAGCACGGCAAGTTGTGGGGCAGGGCGCTGCCGGATTTCGAGACCCAGGCGGGCGATGGACGCGCGACGGTCCTGGAACGGCAAGCGGTGTGGGGGGCGATGATTCCCGGAATCAAGTTGATTGACCGGGATTGAGCAGGGATTGTGTGGTGGGGATGGTGGGAGCGTGCGGTGCGCGAGAAAACACCGACCGGCGAAGCGGCGGTCGGTGGCGTGAGGCAGCAGGAGTAGCAGTTTGAAGGATCAGGCTTCGGTGGTGCCAGCCTGAGCGGGGGCGGGGGCCTTCTTGGGGGCCTTCTTGGGAGCGGGCTTGGACTGGGACTTGATCTTGGCGATTTCCTTAGCCTCGGCGCGGGCGTTGGGACTAAGGGATTGGACACCGGCTTCGTCCAGGAAGAGGATGCACTGGCAACTGGTACACTTGATGATCCTGTCGCCCTTGACAAGACTCAGGGCTTTGTCGATGGGAAGACTCATCATGCAGACAGAGCAGTGGAACTCGCTGCGTTTCACGTCGATGACTTCCACGACGCCCATCGCGTCATCGCCTCGGGTTTCGAGGAGACGCTGGAGTTCGCGAATGACATCGGGGGGAACATCGGCGGCGAGCGTGGTACGCTGGGCCCCGAGTTCGGCGAGGCGATCGGCGATTTCGTTGTGGCGTGAGGTGCGTTCGTTGCTGGCGACGGTGCGGAGTTTGCTGCGCTCCTCGCGTTTATCTTCAAGCGCGCCAATCTGCTTTTTAAGATCGTCGGCCTTGGTCATGATCTCGAGTGCGGCTTGCTCGTTGCGATCACGATCTACCTTAAAGGTATTGAGTTCGGTCAGGAACGCCTTGTATTCCTTGTTGGTCTTGGCGTTCTCCATCTGCTCTTTGAGAACAGCCATGCGGGCGTCGAGTCGTTTGGTCTCGCCCTCGAAGTTCGCGGCCTGAGCCTGGAGCAGTTTGAGATCTGTCTCAAGCTTGGCCTTCCCGGCTTGGATGGCGGTCAGTTCCTTTTCCTGCTCTGCCAGGAACTTTTCCGCGCCGTTCAATCGGGACTTGAGCCCTCGTAGTTGTTTCTCAACCTCGAAGACCTTCCGCAACTTATCCGTCAGATGCATGCCGTTCTCCAGGCTCCAACAAGAGTCCAACCGAGTTCTATTTTACCGCGTCCGAGTGCCTTGCACCAGCCGATCAGGGTGCGAACTTGCAGAAGTTCTTGTTCTAGTCACGATTTCGGACGGTTGCGCGATGCATCCGGTCGAGGATTGCAAGCCAAATTGCAGGGTCTTTGGAGGTTTCGGGGGTTGTTGGGCGGAGAATAAGAATTTCGTCGGCATCCTGTTCGTCGGCGCTTCGGAGTGCCGCATACAGGGCGGCGGCGTAGCCGCGAGCGTCGTGGGGGAGTGGTTCGACGCGATGGGGCGGGGGCACTGGGACGGGCAGGTGGGTGAGGACGATGCAGCGTTGGTTCGAGGTTGAGGCGGTGCGGAGGGCTGGGGCGAGTTGCGGCGCGTCGATAAGTCGGGCGGGGGTGGCTGGGGCGTAGTGGCGCTCGAGCAGGCCCGGGCTTGCCAGCGGGGAGGCGTCGCGAATGTCGTCCTGGGCTTGGAGGCCCGGGATGAAGTCGGCGATTGGCGTACGTGTGATGCTGGTGATTTGCTCGGCACTAATAAGGCCCGGGCGGAGGATGCGGGGCGGGTGCTCGGTCAGGAGCAAGACGGTGGACTCGATGCCGCCGCGACAGGGGCCGCCGTCGAGTACGAGGACATCGTGGGGTGTGAAGGTGAGCGAAACGTGGTCGGCGGTGGTCGGCGAGATACTGCCTGAAAGGTTGGCGCTGGGGCCGACGAGGGGGCGACCGAACTGGCGGAGGAGTTCGAGGGTCAGCGGGTGATTGGGACAGCGCAGGGCAACGTTTGGGCCGCCACCTGTGATGATGGGTGGCACCGCGCTGGACTTTGGGAGGACGAGGGAGAGGGGGCCTGGCCAGAAGGCAAGGGCGAGTTGCTGCGCGATTGGGGGCCACTGGGCAACGACTGTGCGGGCCATGGCTTCATCGGCTACATGGACGATGAGGGGGTTGCGCGCGGGGCGGCCCTTGAGGGCAAAGACGCGTTCGATGGCTTGGGTGTTGAAGGCATCAGCGCCAAGGCCATAGACGGTCTCGGTTGGAAAGGCGACCAGGCCACCATCACGGAGACGGCGGACGGCGGATTGGATGATCGATGCTCTGCCAGACACGAAGGACATTAGCGGGGGAGGGCGAGGCGAGGGGGAGTTGGTGGTAAACTGGATGCGCGGTTGGCGTCGGGGCGGGTGCAACTGACTTGAGGTGGGTGCGTCATGAAGGAAGTTGGAACGGATAAGGCCCGAACAGAAATAGCGTGCAACGCGGGAGCCATCAGTAGCACACTTCGGGAGACGCGGGTTTTTCCACCGGTCTCGGCCCGGGAATTGGGCTTTGACTCATGGCATGTGTCGAGCCTGGCGGAGTACAAGCGCCTGCACAAGCGATCGGTTCAGGATCCGGAAGGGTTCTGGAGCAGCGAGGCTCGAAAACTGGCGTGGTTCAGGATGTGGGACCGGGTGCTGGATTGGCATGCGCCAGACGCGAAGTGGTTTGTTGGCGGACACACCAACGCGTGTTACAACTGCGTGGACAGGCACGTGCAGGCGGGGTTTGGCGATGAGGTTGGATTGATCTGGGAGGGAGAGCCGGTCGGGCCGCAGACCAGCCATGTTGCGCCGGGTTCGGCGTACTCGAAAGAACCGCAGGTTCGGACGTTCACCTATCGCGCGTTGCAGCAGGAAGTGAGCCGGTTCGCCAACGTGCTCAAGCGGCTGGGCGTGAAGAAGGGGGACATCGTCACGATCTACATGCCGATGGTGCCTGAACTGGTGATCGCGATGCTGGCGTGTGCTCGCATTGGTGCGGCGCACAGCGTCATCTTCGGGGGCTTTGCGCCCGCGGCGATCAGCGAGCGGACGATGGATGCGAACAGCAAACTCATCATCACGGCGGACGGTGGCTGGAGGCGGGGCGAGGTGGTAACGCTCCAAAAAAACGTGGAGGAGGCTGTGCGCGTGCTGTCGAACGTGGGGCACGTTGTCAATAACGTGGTGGTGCTGCGTCACACGTCGCACGAGGCCCCCAGCGCACGGTTTGAGAACGGGACGGGATTGGACGGCGGGCCAACAACGATGCACTGGTGGCACGAGGAACTGGCACGTGTATCGGATGCTTGTCCGTGCGAGGCGATGGACAGCGAGGACATGCTGTTTCTCCTGTACACCAGCGGCAGCACAGGCAAGCCCAAGGGGATAGTGCACACGACGGGCGGGTATCTGACATATGTCGCGACGACGTGCAGGCTCACGTTCAACATGATTGCGAGTTCTGAGGGAGGGAGCGGGCAAGTCTTTTGGTGCAGCGCGGATATCGGATGGGTGACGGGGCACAGTTATGTTGTGTATGGGCCTCTCATGAATCGCGTGCCGACATTGCTCTATGAGGGTGCCCCGAACTTTCCAGCAATGGATGGCGGCAAGGGCGATCGGTTCTGGGAGATTATTGCGCGGCACAAGGTCACGCAGTTCTATACAGCGCCCACAGCGATTCGCACATTCATGAAGTGGGGCGATGACTTGCCGGCGCGACACGATCTTTCGAGCCTGAAAATTCTGGGAACGGTGGGCGAACCGATCAATCCCGAGGCCTGGATGTGGTATCAGGAGCACATCGGCGGCGGGCGATGCCCGATCGTGGATACATATTGGCAGACGGAGACGGGCGGGCACATTTGCACGCCGCTTCCTGGCGCGACACCAACCAAGCCGGGAAGTTGCACGCTGCCGATGCTGGGGATCGACGCTGCTGTGGTGAACGAAGCGGGTGAGGAGCTACCGGCAAATATGGGCGGCCTCTTCGTGATTCGCAAGCCCTGGCCCGGGATGCTGCGCGGCGTGTATGGGAACCGGGAGCGGTTTGTCAGCACTTACTGGGGAAGGGTCAAGGATCCAGTGACGGGCATGCCATATTACTTCTCGGCGGACGGGGCGCGGCGCGACGAGGACGGATACTTCTGGGTACAGGGGCGCATCGATGATGTCATCAAAGTGAGCGGACACTTGCTGGGGACGATGGAGGTTGAGAGCGCGCTGGTGAGTCATCCTGCGGTTGCAGAAGCAGCGGTGGTGGGCATGCAGCATGAGATCAAGGGGAGCGCGATCTGCGCGTTTGTGACGCTACGACCGAATTGGCTGATCGTAAACAAGCGGACGCCAGATGAGACGCTCAAGAAGGAACTGGCGCAGCACGTTGTGAAGGAAGTAGGGGCGCTGGCGCGGCCGGATCAGGTGCGATTTACTGAGGGCCTGCCCAAGACGCGGAGCGGGAAGATCATGCGGCGGCTCCTGCGGGATATCGCGGCGGGGGTGGAGAAGATCACGCAGGACACGACGACGTTGGAAGATTTTAGTGTGGTGAGTCGCTTGAGGGCGGATGAGGAATAGGTCCGGCGTCTTGCCGGGCCTACATCTGCGTCGTTGACGGCACAGCGATCATGCCGCTTTGGGGGAGGGGGATGCCTGATGTGCTTGGTGGGGGAGCGTCGCTTTGCGAGATTGAGATGAGGCTGGGCTTGCGCTCGCTGAAAGTTGTGCGGGGCGATCGGACTTGATCGCGGGTTGCTGCGCCCGGGTAGGCGATGCGGCCGTGATACATGCTCACGAGGGTGCGGGCAACGGACTCGACGATGGCGTTGATTTCCTTGAGCGTGATTTCACAGTCGTCAAACTGGCCATCCTGCAGGCGACGATTGGCGATGCTGCGGACGAGGGCATCGATCTTGGCGGGCGTGGGTTCGCCCATGGCCCGGCACGCGCTCTCGCTGGCGTCGGAGATCATCAGGATCGCGGCTTCCTTGGTGCGGGGCTTGGGGCCTGGATAGCGGTACTCGAACTCGTCGGGGAGGGTTGCGTCTTCCTCGTCTTCGAGGCCCTCGCGGGCAGCGGCCTCAATTGCCCGCTGTTTGGCACGATGAAAAAAGTACTCGACGAGAGTGGTGCCGTGGTGGGCCTCGATGAAGTGCTGGAGGCGGACGGGAAGTTTGAATTCGCGGGCGAGTTCCATACCGTCTTTGACATGGCCGACGACGATGAGGAGGCTCATGGCAGGGGAGAGGCGGTCGTGCTTGTTGATGCCGGCGGTCTGGTTCTCAACGAAGTATTCGGGCTTGTTCATCTTGCCCACGTCGTGGTAGAGAGCACCAACGTAGGTCAGCAGGCTATCGGCGTTGATGGATTCAGCGGCCTGCTCTGCGATGCTGGCGACGTTGAGAGAGTGGGTATAGGTGCCTGGTGCGCGGAGTTGGAGTTCGCGGAGCAGGGGTTGCTTGGGATCACGCAGGTCGGTGAGCGTCATACCGGTGATGACGTTGAAGGCACGTTCGATCAGGGGGAGGGCAAAGAGCGTGAGGCCGCCCACGACAAGCATGCCAGCGGCGCACAGGGCGGCATCCCAGAGGAGTTCGGCGATGACGATGGGGAAAGTCTTGTCGAGCCAGTCGGGGAGCTGGGTATCGAGGAAAGTGGTTTCGAGGGGGCGGCTGATGAGGCCGAAGATGACAACTGCAGCGGCAAGGCCCGCGCCTGAGAGGAGGCTGGTGCGGACCAGGCTCCTGCGGTCGCGGACTTCCTTGAGCGTGCTCACGACACAGCCGACGCCGGTCGTGATGATGGCCATGGTGGCGACATCCTGGCGCAGGGCGAGGCAGACCAGGAAGCCGTGGAGCAGGCCGAAGGCCAGGGCGGAGCGTCGGTCATAGCCAATGCAAACCAGGACGGTGATGAAGGCGCTGGGGAGAACAGCGAGGGGCGTGGCAAGGTTTGGGGAGATGGTGGTGCCGATGCAGGCGATAGCCAGGGCAGAGAGGAGGAGGAGCGAAAGTCCAAGCACGCGCGAGGCACGACGCTTGATGCGCGGCGCGAAAAGGACGGCGTAGCCCGACATGGCAAGGGCGATACTTGCGCAGGCGGTGGCGATGCTCACACGCTCAAGCCAGATGGTCAGCCAGGGGAGAGTCTTGGCGTGGGCGAGGAGTTCGGCGCGATACATCTCGCGCTGGCTCTGGCTGAGGACATCACCTCGCCGGAAGATCACTTCGCCCCTGGGGACGCGTGCCTCAACTGGTTGGATGGTGGAGACGGCTTCGTTCTGTGCCTGGGCGGTGGCAGCAGAGTCGTATGTGTACGTGGGCTTGTCGATGCGAGTGAGGCGAGCGACGACGACATTGCGCAGGGGTTGGAGGAACCCGGCATCGCGGGCGAGAGACTGCATCACTCGATCAAGCATCGCGGGATCGGAGAGGTTGACCAGTTCGCTGCGCAGGGCTTCGGAACGAAGGACCTGACCAGGGTTTTCGGTGCTCATGGATGGCGGGAGGGCCATCAGACGCACCATGCTGTGCGAGCCTTCCTGGAGCGAGCGCTGATAGGTCTGGGCATCCACGAGGGGGCGACGAGAGAGCAAGGCTTCGAGTTCGTTGGTGTGTAATTCCCAGTCCTCGCGGAGCGTGCCTTCCTGGGTGCGCTGCTGCACATCGCCCATCGACTTTTCATCAAGCCGGAATAGATCGCGCACGCCCTCGTCGAGGTCCTTGATGTCCGTGACGCTGTCGAGGGTTGCGGGGAGGGAGCGGATCGAGGTGATGACGCCCGCGATCACCGTGTCGTCTGCGACGTAGACGCGCGGCGTGGTACGACGTGCGGCTTCCTGGCGCTGCTTGGTCTGGGCTTCGTCGACGGTGACGAGTTGCTCGACGCGGACCAGACGGGTCTCGTTCATCACGCGGCCGTCCGCGACGAGAACTTGGCCGCGAGTCCAGAGGACAAGGAGCGAGGCGGCAATAGCGAAGGCGAGTGCGATCGCTGCGCCGAGCGTGGCGCTGGGCTGCATCAGCGCATCGACCAGGCGGGTCATGCCGGGAAAGCCCAGGGCCTGGCGTTCAAAGGCGCGGCGGCGTTGGTGAAGGCTTTTGGAGAGGCCCTCAGTGCGGCTGGCGGGTTTGGAGTCTGAGCGAGACAAGCGGGGTGGGAGTGTGGAACGCAGTGGCACAGAACAGGAGCCGTCTGAGCTGAGAAGTGATAGTGGCGAAGGCAGGGAAGTGGAGTTACTCGTTGGACTGACCATGCATCGGCATGGGAGGAGGGGTGAGTTGGCTGTTCTCGGACTGAAGCGTGGGATTTGGGCGTGGGAGTCGACGGTTTCGGGTGGGTTTGGGATCTTCCACGTCGTCGTACGCGCGGATGATGCGCTTCACGAGTTCGTGGCGGACGATGTCTTCCTGCTCGAAGCCAACGAACGCGACACCTTGGGTTTTGGCGAGGCGGTTGGCGGCGTCGAGCACGCCGCTCTCAAGGCCTTCGGGAAGGTCGGTTTGGGTGGGGTCGCCCGTGACGATCATCTTGCTGCCCTGGCCCATGCGGGTGAGGAACATCTTCATCTGGCCCTTGGTGCAGTTCTGGGCTTCGTCGAGGATGATGGCAGCGTTGTTGAGCGTGCGGCCGCGCATAAAGGCGAGGGGAACGACTTCGACGACGTCGTTCTCCATGAAGCGTCGTGCGGTGCCGAAGTCCATCATGTCGTGCAGGGCATCGAACAGGGGACGCAGATAGGGATTAACTTTGTCGCGGAGGTCGCCCGGCAAGAAGCCGAGTTTTTCGCCGGCTTCGACGGCGGGGCGAGTGAGAACGACGCGTTTGACGCGACCACTGCGGAGCAGGTGAACTGCGGCGGCAACAGCGAGGTAGGTCTTACCCGTACCAGCGGGACCCAGGCCAAAGACGAGATCGAACTGGCGGATGCAAGCGAGATAGGTGAGTTGGTTGGGGGTGCGTGGGCGGACGGGCTTGCCAGCGACATAGACGTTGAGGCGTTCTTCCCAGGGTTCGTTGTCGATTTCGGTGAAGTCATCGTGCGCGTCCAGATGATCATCACGGAAGTTGCGAACGCCCTTGCCCATACGTTCGGAGCGATCGCTGCGAGCGTCTTCTCGCGAGTCGTGCTGCGTGTGGGGGCGCGAGTGAGGGTGCGAATGGGAACGGTCGGCGGTCCATCCCTTGCGCACACGGCTGGCTTCGGCGGTTTGTTCTGCGATCAGATCGAGGACTTGTTGGCGGTTGAGGGGCTGCTCGCGATGGGCGGCATCGGAGAGGGCTTGCAGGACACGACGGGCAGCGGTCACTTCGTGGTCATCGCCACTGATAATGATTTTGTTCTCCCGCGACATGATGCGCACGCCCAGGGCATCGCGGAGAATCTTGAGGTTGCGGTCTGCGGTGCCGACGACACCCAGGCGGTCTTGGCCTGCGGGGACTTTGATGGTGAGTTCCAAACGTGCAGGCTCCAAGTCAAGGGGTGCGGACGCAACGAGCGTTTGACGCACGCACCCATCGGGACTGGCCGCGCGGCATGGCGCTGCCCAGTCTCAGTCGGGTTATTCTAGAGGAGATTGGAGGGACTGATTCTGATGCTCGTTCGTCATTTGAAAAGTATTGTAGGGGTTGCGGTTCTGATCGCATTCGTGGTGGTTTGGGGCAGCTGCGCGAGCCCTTACGCCGCTTCGGCCCCGATGCCGAATGCGCCGCACTTCAAGGAGGCTTTGGTTGTGGAAGTAGAAGCGGATTGGGATGATCTAAGCGCAGCGCTGCTTGTTGCTGCCAGCGCGGCGGAGGTTGGGCTGGTTGAGACCAAGCCGGCGCGGGTTGATGCTGGGCGGGAGTTTCTCGAATGGGAGTATCTCACGATTCGGGATGATTCCATGCGTGTGCTGGCATCGCGTGAGGTTCGGGGGGGAGCAGTAGGGCCAGAGCGGATCAGGCTGAGTGCGATGGTGGGCGAGACGGGGGATAGACCAGCCGAGTTGCGATTGCTGGAGGCGTGGAAGAAGCGGCTGGGGCAACTCAAGGGGCGGGAGTGGGCACCTCGGTAGGAGGATTGATGATTGATCGCACGGAGAAGTACGGTGAGGAAAACGCGGTGAGGAATGAGAATGAGTCTGCGTGCAATCAGTCTGGATGTACTCATGCGGCGCTGGTGACGAGCGCGCTGCTTGAGGGCAATCATGGGTGGTGGCGAAGCGAGGCACTGTGATGCGGCGGGCGAAGGTGGGCCCGGGTGTGGGCGGGGGTGGGGATGGGGGTGCGCGCGTCGAAAAGCGGAGCGGGCGCGAACGGGTTGAGGCGTGGGTGGTGGAGCAGGGGTGGACGCCTTGGGATTTTCAACACGAGGCATGGGATGCGTACCTCGGGGGCAAGAGCGGGTTGATTCAGGTTCCAACTGGGGCGGGAAAGACATACGCGGCGTTTCTTGGGGCGCTGGCGCAGATGATTGACTTGCAAGTCGGCGGGATTGGCGAGCGGATGCAAGGGTTGCACACGCTGTATGTGACTCCCCTACGCGCTGTGACGCGGGATATCGAGTTGGCGATGAAGCGGCCGATTCTGGATATGGGACTGGCGATTGTGGTGGAAACTCGGACAGGAGACACGAGCGCGCGGGTTCGGGAGAAGCAGCGGGAGCGGCTGCCTCATGTGCTGCTGACGACGCCCGAGTCGTTGTGCCTGTTGCTGACTCGCGCGAACGCGAAAGAGTTGTTCGCCGGGCTGCGGTGCGTGATCGTGGATGAATGGCATGACTTGCTCGTGAGCAAGCGCGGGAGCGCGACGGAACTTACATTGGCACGGTTGCGGAAGTGGAATCCCTTGATGCGGACGTGGGGGATGTCGGCGACCATTCCCAATTCATCAGAGGCACTTGCGACGCTGATGGGGACTCGATCGAAGATCGATTCGGCGCAACGTCCTAGTGAGGGAAAGGTCGTAGCAGATGTGGATGGGATTGGGCGCGATACTGCGATTGCAACGGATGGGGCGGTTGTCATTCGCGGAACGATGCGCCGGGATGTGGGCATTGAGTGCGTTATTCCGACGGATATGACGAGACTGCCTTGGGCTGGGCATATGGGGCTGCGGATGCTGCCCGATGTGCTGGCGCAACTGGATCCTTCGGTGCCGACTCTTGTCTTCACAAACACACGATCGCAGGCAGAGCGGTGGTTTCATGCCATCGAGTTCGCAAGGCCAGAGTGGCAAGCGATACTGGCGCTGCATCATGGGAGCCTGGATCGCGAGGAGCGCGAGCGGGTGGAGGCGGGGCTCAAGGATGGATCGGTACGGATCGTGGTGTCGACGAGCAGTCTGGACCTGGGCGTGGACTTTGCGCCGGTGCGGAAGGTGTTGCAGATTGGAAGCCCCAAGGGCATCGCGCGGATTGTGCAGCGTGCGGGTCGGGCGAATCACAGGCCCGGCGAAGGAAGCAGCGTGTGGTGCGTGCCCACGCACGCGCTGGAGTTACTTGAGGTAGTCGCGGCGCGGGAGGCATTCGCGGCGGGGGAACTGGAAGCACGCAGAGCAGTGGAGTCGCCATTGGATGTGCTCGCGCAGCACATGGTGACGTGCGGGTTGGGTGGAGGATTTCGCGAGGATGAGTTGTTTGAAGAGGTGCGCGGGGCGTGGAGTTACCGGGGCCTGTCTCGGGCGGAGTTTGACTGGGCATTGGAGTTGGTCAGCGTGGGCGGCGTGCTCAAGCACTATCCGGAGTTTCAGAAAGTGCGGCGGGGCGAGGACGGGGTGTGGCGAGTCGAGAGTGGGCGGATCGCGATGCTGCATCGATTGAATGTGGGGACGATCACATCAGACGGCAGCCTGGAGATTCGATATGTGAACGGGCGACGGTTGGGCGTGATCGACGAGGGGTTTGTCACGCACCTTCGCGTCAATGAGCGGTTTGTGTTCGCGGGCAAGGTGGTGCAGTTGGTGATGATCCGCGACTTGACGGTGCTGGTCAAGGCTGCAACCGGCTCGACAAACAACACGCCGATCTGGGCGGGCACAAGGCTACCGATCAGCGAGAGTTTGAGCGGGGCGCTGCGGAGGGTGTTGGAGCGGGCCGGAGAGGCGGTTGAAAGTGGCGGCAGCAACGACGTTTACTTGGTTCCGGAATTGGTGGCTGCGGGGGCGCTGGTGGCGGTGCAGCGGTCGTTGAGCGTGATACCGCGAGCAGATGAGTTGCTGGCGGAGGTTGCGAGATCTCGGGATGGGACGCATTTGTTCCTGTTTCCGTTTGACGGGCGGCTTGTGCATGCGGGGGTTGCGGCGGTATTGGCGCTGCGACTTTCCCGATTGGTGAAGGGCACGTTCACCTTCGCGGTCAATGACTATGGGTTGGAGGTACTGAGTGCGGACGCGTATCCCTTCGCGGCATTACTTGCGGAACGGCGCGAGGAGTTGTTCACGGTTGAGGGACTGGCACGGGACATTGCGGAGAGCATCAACATGTCGCAGTTGGCGCGACTCGCCTTTCGCGAGGTTGCGAGGGTTGCGGGACTGGTGATGCAGAACTATCCGGGCGCGCGGAAGACAGGGCGGCAGGTGCAGGCGAGTAGTTCGCTGATTTACGATGTCTTCCAGGACTTTGATCCAGGAAACCTGTTGTTGCACCAAGCCCGGCGCGAGGTGCTTGACCGGCACTTTGAACGCGGGCGACTGCAACGCACGATGGAGCGGATGGGAGCATCGCGGCTGGTGGTGCGGGAGACTGCGCGGTTCACGCCTCTTTCATTCCCGCTGGTGGTGGAGCGGGTTGCGGCGAAGATCAGCAGCGAGTCGATTGCGGAGCGGTTGGAGAAAATGCAGCGCGAGTGGGGAAAGGTTTGAAAAGGAATAAGGCAGGAAGGCACGCAGATATCGGGGCATCTAATGCGCGTTGCGGTGGATGAAGCCCCGGAACAGCGTGAGCCAGAGGATTTTGAGATCGAAGGCAAGGCTCCAGTAGCGGATGTAGAAAAGGTCGTGCTGGAGGCGTTTGCGCAGGCCGGTATCGCCACGATGACCATTGACTTGTGCCCAGCCGGTCATGCCTGCCTTGACGTGCTGACGGAGCATGTAGCCGCGCCAGTCTTCGCGGAACTTGGCGATGAGTTCGGGGCGCTCGGGGCGAGGGCCAACCAGGCTCATGTCGCCCAGGAGGACGTTGAAGAGTTGAGGGACTTCGTCGAGGCTGGTGCTGCGCAAGATGCGCCCGATCGGTGTGACGCGCGGATCGTTCTTGGCGGTCCAACTCACGCCGGGCATGCCGCGCTCGTCGTCGGCGTGCTGCATGGTGCGGAACTTGAGGATGTTGAACTCTTCGCCACCGACTGAGACGCGGCGCTGGCGGAAGATGGCGGGGCCGGGGCTGGTGAACTTGATGAGCCCGGCGATGAGCAGCATGGGAATGGAGAAGAGCATGATGCCGACGATGGAGCCGAGGATATCGATCGAACGCTTGACGGCACCAGCCACGCCCGCCATGGGGTTCTCACGGATGCTGAGGATGGGCATTCCCTCAAGCTCGTTGATGGTCATGGAAAGGGGCGTGTATCGGGGGGTTACATCGGGGATGATGCGGACATCAACTGGGAATTTTTCGAGGCGGCGCAGGAGGGTTGGGATCATCGCGGCGCGGGTGTTGGGTATGGCGAGGTAGACAGCATCGACCGGGCGGCGTTCGAGGATGCGTTCGAGATCCTGCACTGTGCCCAGAACGGCGCGGTTGAGGATGGGAGCGTTGGTCGCGTGTGTCGATGAAATGGGTTGCACTACGTGCGTCAATGATTTTTCTGGTTCGTGGTGCGAGATGAAGTAGTCGACGTGCAAACCGGTCCATGAGTTGCGTTCGAGGGTGCGGCAAGCGATGCGGGCGAGGCGACCCGTGCCGATGATGGCGACGTGACGGAGATTCTTACCACGGCGGCGCAACTCCCGGAGCATGACCCGGAAGGCAGCGCGAGACGCAATCAGTGCTGCGGGGAGGAGCAGGGCGAGCCAGACGAGTTGGAGTTTGGCTGCGTCGAAGCGAATGCCGGCGTAGATCGCCATGCGTGAAGGATCAGAACCGCCCATGATGTCCGGGCCCAGACCCCAGAGCAGAACGATCAGAGAGATGATGGTAGCGATGGCGGCGTTGAGGACGGCCTTGGCCTCGGCGAGCATGCGTTTGTCACGCCAGGGGCGATAAAGGCCAAAGACTCGCATCGCGGTGATGGTGATTGGGATGGTGAAAACGACGAGGGGTTGCTGGATCCAGTCACGGATGCCTTGGGGCCAGATCAGGGCAGGAAAGTTGCCATCGATCTGGGAGCGCCTGATGAACCACGCGGCGAGGCAGGCAACAATGATGACGATGGTGTCTGCGAGCGCGAGGAGCGATACGAAGACTTGTTGGCGTTGCTTTAGCACCCCTGTTTGCTCCTAAGCCCTGCGATCCAGCGGGCGATCCAGCGAGTCGATGTGGGCGAATAGCGGGCATCGTTGCGCCGCATGATGTGGTACCCATCATATCGCTATGAGATCGGTTTGGATGCGAGGCGGGCTGGAGTTGTCGGAGCAATTGGGGCTGTGGTCAGATCGTGCGGGGTGGTGTGGGACCGTGCGGAGTGTGGTCCAGGGCGATTGGTGTCGGCTTCAAACGACTTTTCAAACGTTTGCTTCGTCGACAATGTGATTGTCATGGAGGGTTTGCAGGCCAGCCCACAGGAGTGTGAAGTACATGATGAGGACGCACCAACTGGGACCAGCAATCGCGCGCCAGTTGGTCAGGGCTTGGCGGAACTTATCGCCTCCGGGGGGAAGCGTCAGGCCCAGCCACATGACGACGAGGCCAGCCACGAGCAGCCAACGCGAGCGAGCGTGCGTGCTCGTGAGCAGGATAGTTGCTGCGATGATGGTCGCGAACGTGAGGAGGAACATGTGGCGATTGGTGGTCTGAGGGCTGAAGACCAATACGGCGACAAGCAGACCAGCCCATTCGAGGAGGGCGACGCGTTGGTTGGGTTGCTTGGTTTCCGTGATGCCGCCTCGACCTTTCAAGAAGAGTGCGATGTGATGGCTTGAGAGCATCCACCAGCCAATGACGAGGGCGATGCTGGCCACGAGCAGCACGCCCAGCGGCGTGATGAGCCGTTGGTCGAGGTACTGGGCGAGGCGAGCCGCGGCGCTGACGATGGAGACACTGCGTTCCCAGGTGATGCTGTGGATGTTCGCGCCGTCGAGCGATTCGGGACGGATGCCAGCCATCTCGAGCAGGCCAGCGAAGGCGCGGCCCAGGTAGTTGAGGTTGCGATCCCAGCCAAAGATCGGAGCGCCGATGAAGAGGCCAGCGAGTGCGGTGGCGAGCATCGCGACAGCTTCGCGGTAGCGACGACGGAGCAGGAGGTATGGAAGGAAGATAATGGCCTGGTACTTGATATTGAAAGCAAGTCCCAGCAATGCGCCAGAGGCGAGGGGACGGGTGCGCTGCAGCACAAGTGAGGCGATGATGAGTAGCAGCGTGAGCGCATCGGACTGGCCCAGACTGAGGACGGCGCGGACCTTGTCAATATTCAGCAGCATGCCCAGGGCCGCGATCAGGAGGATGGGCGTGGAGATCGTGGTGGTTGGGTTGGCGGCTGTTGCTGCTTGATCTGGTGCAAAGCGGCGCAAGGATTCTCGCGCGAGAATGATGAGTGCCGACGCGATCATGAGGGCGTTGAGGATTGTCCAGACTACGCCCGCGGCTTCGCGTGAGAGGAGCGCGAGGGGGGAGAGGAGCATCGCAAAGAGGGGCGGATAGATGTAGCCGCGGGTGCCTGACAGGTAGAGATCCTGATTCTCTTTGACGGCACGGGCGGCCTGGTAGAAGTGGACGAAGTCACCTTCACGGCCGCGTGCAAACTGGGAGCCAGCGCTTATTGCAATGAAGCTGATGCAGCCAATGAGGAGGCAAACACTCGCGATGCGGAGGTTGCGGGCGTCGGCGGGTTTGGCGAGGAGGCGAGTGAGGAGCATGAGGAGGATTGACCATTCAGAACACGAAAATTTCTGAGATCACGGAAAAGGCGTTGGGCTCAGTCCAAGATTCATTCGCGTGCTCAGTAATTGCAGCAGTGCAAGCGAACTGATTCGGACTGCCATGCTCCCCGAGGGTCGCGTTTCACAGGGGGTCGGGGGGCGGGGGTGGGAAGATCAGGCGGGAAACTCCCAGGGAACGCCGGGCTTGTAAGCGATCAACTCGTACAACTGCTGGCGGGTTTGCATTTGGTCCTGGAAGGCGGCGACCGAGCCGTCGCGTTGGAGTTGGTTCAGGGCGCGATCGACCGCGCCCATGGCGACGCGCAAGAGGCTGACGGGATAGATCACGCAGGAGTAGCCCATGGCGCTGAAGTGGCTAAGTGGGATGTTGGGTGTCTTGCCAAACTCTGTCATATTGGCAAGCAGGTATGGACGCTTGCCCGCGAGCACGCTGGGATCTGCGCTGGGACCGCGACCCAGGGCGGCGGCGAAGAGCGAGAACTCCTGCTCGGTGGACAGTCCTTCAGGGAAGATCATGTCCGCACCCGCAGCGACGTAGGCCTTGGCACGAGCGATGGCAGGTTCGAGGCCTTCAACGCCTTTTGCATCGGTGCGGGCGCAGATGATGATGCCACTTGATTGCTTGGCAGCGCGTGCGGCCCATTGAATCTTTTCAACCATGTGATCGGTGGGGACGAGTTCCTTGCCATCAAGATGGCCGCAGCGCTTGGGGAACTGCTGGTCTTCAATATGGAGGCCAGCGGCACCAGCGCGGGCGTATTCGATGACTGTGCGGCGGACCATCTCGGCCTCGCCAAAGCCGGTATCGGCATCGGCAAGGACGGGAAGAGTGCTGGCATCGGCGGCTTCGCGAATGCAGCGGACAAAGTGATCGAGGGTGAGCACGCCGACATCGGGCACGCCGGCGGAGACGCTGGTGGCGGCACCAGAGATGTAGCAGGCTTCGAAGCCATGGCGGGCGATTGCGCGAGCGCATAACGCGTTGAATGCGCCTGGGATGGCGATGCAGCGGCGGTCCATCGCGGCGCGGAGGCGGGCGGCGGGGTGTTCTTGGGGCATACCAGAGCGTATCGGTGCATCTGAATCTGGGTGCGGGGCGATGTTGAGCGTGGAGGAAGCGTTGGGGAGGTAAGCAAGCTTTTTCTGGTGGTCGCAAGGCAGTGGGTCTGGGCGTTCTGTACGCGGTTGATTGCTACGCTGCGACTTCACGGAGTATGTTTGTCTGTTGGTGTATTTTTGCCGCTCGTCGGAACGCAGTCTGCGTTTGAGAGTGTGGCTCATACTTTGAATTCCAGTATGTATTCAGACATTCGACAATTTGTGAACGCTTTGGAGGCTGCTGGGGAACTCAAGCGTGTGCGTGCCAAGGTTGATCCGGTGCTGGAGATCGCGGCGATCGCGGATCGGGTGAGCAAAATGCGTGCGCCGCGACTGCCAGCGCAACGAACGCAAGCGACTGATCCACGATTCTGCGGGCTTGGCGGGCCTGCGGTGCTCTTTGAGAATGTTGAGGGGTCAGACATTCCAGTGCTGATCAACGCCTTTGGCAGCTATCGGCGCATGGAGATGGCGCTGGGGCTGGATGAGCATGGTCACACGGCGGGAGGGTTTGAGGCGCTGGCGGCGAAGATCGCGGAACTGACCAAGCCAGAGCCACCAAAGGGTCTTGCGGACTTGCTGGCGAAGGTCAAGCAGTTTGCACCGCTGCTGCGAATTCCCCCCAAGCGAATGCGCGGAAGCGGGGCGTGTCAGGAAGTGGTACTGCGTGGGGATGCAATCGACCTCACGCGTTTACCGCTGATCAAGTGCTGGCCACACGATGGAGACTTTGCGGCGCTGGGGTATCCGGCGGATGTCAACGACGGCATTGAGGGGTTGGGGCGCGGTGCGGAGTGGGACGCGCGGCATCGCGGGCGATACATCACGCTGGGCGGGATTCACACGATTCATGCGGACGATGAGGGGAATGCCAAACCTTCGAGCCACAACATCGGTATGTATCGCGTGCAGTTGCTGGGCAAGCAGCGCATGGCCATGCATTGGCACATGCATCACGATGGTGCAAGACATTGGCGAAGTTGGAAGAAGTTGGGCAAGCCCATGCCGGTTGCGATCGCGCTGGGGGGCGAGAGCGTGCTGCCCTATGCGGCGACTGCGCCGCTGCCACCGGGCTTGAGCGAGTTGTTGCTGGCTGGCTTCCTGAATCGGCGCGGGATCGAGATGGTGCGTGGAAAAACTGTGCCGATCTGGGTGCCTGCAAACGCGGAGATTGTGATCGAGGGGTTTGTGTCGGAACAGGCGGGCTTTATTGGGTGGGAACCGGATGGGTCAGAACCGGATAGGTTAGAACCGGGTGAAAACTCCAATCACAAAGTCCACAACTCAAATCCTGGCATCGGGGCTGGCGCTGTGTTTGAGGGACCGTTCGGTGATCACACCGGATTTTACTCATTACCAGATCGGTATCCGTTGTTAACGGTGACAGCGATCACCATGCGGCGTGAACCGGTGTATCCGACGACGGTGGTTGGGTTGCCGCCTCAGGAAGATTACTTTCTTGGGAAGGCAACAGAGCGGATTTTCCTGCCGCTTCTGCGGACGCTTTTGCCCGACATCGAGGACTATGACTTGCCGATGTTTGGCGCGTTCCACAACTGCGCGGTGCTGAAGATCAAGAAGAGCTATCCGCTGCATGGGCGACGGGTGATGCACGGTGTGTGGGGCGCGGGACAGATGGCGTGGACGAAGACGATTTTCGTCGTCGACCAGCATGTGAACCCTCACGACACATCTGCGGTCTTTGCAGAAGCCAGCAAGCACTGCGACCCCGGTCGGGACATCGAACAGGTCTGGGGACCATTGGACATTCTGGACCACGCGGCACCGCGGCTGGGGGCTGGCATGAAAGTGGGCTTTGACTGCACGATGAAAATTGCGGGGGAAGAGGTGGGGGGGGGAGCGTGGGCGGGGGCGGGCAGTCTGAGCAGTTCGCGCGGGGCGGTGGCGGATCGGGAGCAACTTGCCAGGAATGTTCGTTCGCTGCCCGACGTGCTAGCGACGAGTTTTGCCTTTGGCGATACGGGCTGGCTGCTGGTGCAATTGGATAAGAGCCGGGGCGGCCAGAGCGCGGACTTCATTGATGTGCTTGGTGAGGAGGCCACCAAACGCGGCTGGACGCTACCGCCGTTTGTGGTGGTGCTTGGTCCAGAAGCGCCCGGCTTCGCGGACGGGTCAGCCAGCGATGGAGCGTTGTTTCATTGGATGGCGCATAGCGACGCAAGCCGGGATTGGCGGCGGCTGCGAATCGGACAGGATCAGACACTGGTGATTGATGCGACCCCGAAGATGGCCGGGGACGAGGCTCATGGACAGCCGGTGCGGAAGTGGCCGCCGGTTCTTCGGGTGAGTGAAGAGATTCGTGCCCGGGTGGAGGGGCGTTGGGGCGAGTATGGGGTGGGGCAGTGAAGCTGGGGGGTCAAGTAAGGGGGTTGAAGTTGGGATAGTGACACGGGCGAGAAGACCTGTGCCGCCCTTGGATCTTCCACGTCAGAAAGCGGGCGGACGGGATCGAACCGACGACCTACGCGTTGGGAACGCGTCGTTCTACCACTGAACTACGCCCGCAGTCAAAGGCATTATACACGCGAGCGATCCGGTTTCGCGTGATCCCATCGTGATCCCATCTTGATCGCGTCGTGAACAGTGCGATGGGCGACCGCAATGAGTGTTGGAACAGGAAGAACAGATACTTTCTGCGGTTTTCATGGTTGTTTCATGGCGAGGTCGATAGCCGAAGATCGGCAATTAGCCGACTTGGTCCGTGATTGGGGGGCACACAACAGCAACGCGATTTCGATCGCGATAGAAAGAAGGAGCTTTGCATGGGACTGATTCAGGAATTCAAGGAGTTTGCGCTCAAAGGGAACTTCTTTGACATGGCCATCGGCGTTGTGATCGGCGGCGCTTTCGGCAAGATTGTCAGTTCTCTTATCGAAGACATCATCATGCCCATTGTGAGCGTTCCCGGCAAGGTGGACTTTACCGAAGCGGCCTTCGTGCTGCGTGAGGCGGACCCGATCAAAGACGTGTCCGAGATCACCATGAAGTACGGAAGCTTTGTCACGATTGCCATCAACTTCCTGATTCTGGCCTTCGTGTTGTTCTTGGTTGTGAAGATGTATAACACTGCCCGCAAGCGGTTTGAGGCGGAGAAGCCTGCGCCAGCCCCTGCTGGCCCGACGGCTGAACAGAAACTCCTGATGGAGATTCGTGACCTGCTCGCGAAGCGTTGAAGCCAGTGAACGATTGAGCACGAACACGCCGCTCCGCGAAGGGGCGGCGTTTTTCATTGCTCTGTTGACAGTCGGGCCGCTTTGGGACCGTTTTACTGGCGCACAGTTTTTAGACGCCCAGCAGATTGCGGATGTCGTTGTAGGTCACAAGCAGGAACATGCAGCCGATCATGACGAGGCCCGCAATGGTGACTGCGTTCTGAATGCTCAAGGGCACGGGACGGCCGCGTATCCATTCGTAGAGGATGAAGAGGAATTGGCCGCCGTCAACGATCGGGAGGGGGAGGAAGTTGATCACGGCGAGGTTGACAGAGATGAGTGCGAGGAAGAAGAGCAGCCAGATAACGCCGCGGTCGGCGATGAGTGTCCCAAGGTGGGCAATACCGATGGGGCCTTTGAGGTGCTCGACCTTGATGCTGCCTTGGACAAGGCGGGCGAAGGTGAGGTAGGTCTGGAGCATGGTGCGCTTGGTCTCGTGAATGCCCATCCGCAGTGCATGCCAAGCGTTATCGGCGCGCAGGGTTTCGGTGGCGGGCTTGAAGATGCCCAAAGGAAAGTTGCTGTCCCAGCCCAGGTCCTTGATGGCTTGGAGTTCCTGCTGCGTCAAAGTCCAGGGGATGGACTCTGTGGGCGTGTTTGCCTTCAGGTCTGCTTGAGTGCTGGGCAGGCCGTTGGCAGGGCGATGGATGGTCAGCGTGACAGTGGATGCCGACTTGTTTGTGACTTGCTCGCGAACAACTTTGGCGACATCGCGCAGGGTGCGGACCGGGATGCTATCGACAGCGACAATGATGGTGCCAGGCGTCAGGGGGAGGGCGGCGGCGCTGCAGTCGATGCGCTGGCCCAAGTCATCACCGACTTGGGGGATGCACGCAGCGATGAGTGCCAAGGTGTCGGCGGTTTCGCTGACCGCCATGCCGATGCGTCCGTCGGACTTGACCTTGGCAACGGGATTTGAAAACTCGACAAAGGTGCCGTCTTTGGCGGGGGAGGGGCGCAGGACGACGATGGGCAGTGTCTTACCCTTGTGCTTGCGAACTTCGAGGATTCCTTGATGGATGCTGGGAAACTCAATAGAGCCAACGCGGGCGAAGATATCGCCCGGCTCGAGGCCCTGTGCCCTGGCGTGATCGTCGAGGGATTTGTCATGGTTCTGCACTGACATCACGCCCACGAGGCCTGCGAAGTGGGCGACGGTGTGCAGGGTCTTGTTGTCGCCAACAAGCCCGAGCATGAGTTCGGGCGTCGGCTGGACGGCATACTCCTTGGAGGCGCCGGTTACATCTCGAAAAGTGGCGCGGAGCGAATAGCCATTGGAGTTGTGAACGACGTGGTCGAGGTCGTGAGCGGACACAGCGGGCCGGCCCGACACGTGTGTGAGGACATCGCCCTTGCGGGGGCCATCGGGCAAATCGATGGCAACCACATTCCCGAAGGCAGGCGTGGCGCCGATGTCCTGCATCGCGGTCAGTCTATTTTCGAGGGGATGAACATCGAACAGGATCGGTTCGCTGACCCCATCACGCTTCACTTGCATGGTGAGCGAGGCTTTGGGCGAGGCCATCGCGGCTTCCAGGCGGAGGTCGTCGAAACTCAGCGGGCGCTCGTTCTCGATGCGCTCGATGATGTCGCCCGCGCGAAGGCCCGGGCCAAGGTGGGACCAGGGTGCCTGGGGCTTGGCAAGGGCGGCGGCGCGGCCAGGCTCGACGAAACCGATGATGGGGGGATCGACGTTGCGGCCGATGCTGAAGACAATCACGAAGAGCATCGCGGCAAGGATGATGTTCATCACCACGCCCGCGGAGATGACAATCAGCCGCTTCCATGGGACGCAGCGCTGGTAGGAATCAGCGGCATCGGAAACGGCCATGGGATTGGCATCTTCCTGGCCAAGCATTTTGACGTAGCCGCCGAAGGGGAGGGCGTTGAGGCGGTACTCGGTGGGGGAGATCGCGAGGGTGCGGGTCGAGGCGGTCGCAAGATCGCCACGATTGGGAAGGCGGGCAAGTGCATTCTCTCTGTCAAGGGTAGCGAGGTATTCGGGCTCGGTACTGCCCTTGCGGAAGCCCATGCCTTTGCGGTAGGAGACAATGGCTGGACCAAAGCCGATAGCGAAGGCCAGCACTCGAATGCCAGCCCAGCGAGCAGCGACAAAGTGTCCGAGTTCGTGGACGAAGATTATCGTACCGAAGCCGAGTAGGACCATCAGGACATCGATCAAGGTGTTGAACATGCGTGATTCAATGGGAGTTTGGTGGTGGGAGTTGGCTGCGAAGCGTTGGGGGTTGGGAGCAACAGCCGGTGTTCATCGGCAGTATTGGAAGGGGAGTATGAACCGCATTGGACAGCGTACGAAGGGGGCGTGAGTGAAGTTTGGAAAGAAAAAACCCACGACACAGGGGTCATGGGTCTTGGTGAATTGCATCTGGGCAGATTGGCTGGAGATGCCAAGTGCGGGTTGGTTTAGTTGCCCTGCTTCTTGGCGTACTTGACGGAGCAGCCGTAAGGCTTGGTTTCCGTGGTGGTCACGCTGGTGCCAGCCAGCAGTTCGCCCAGGGCCTTGTCGACATAGTTTGTCTTGCCAGCGCTGTCGACGCTGCTGTCGTCATCGATTGCGCCCTGGTATTCGATCTTGCCTGTCTTGCCGATCACGAACATGTGGGGCGTGCGTTGAGCGCCGTAGGTGCGGCCAACTTCGCCGTTCTCGTCGAGGAGGATGGGATAGGCGATGGAGTCGTCCTTCTTGGCTTTAGCGTTGCGTTCCTTGCCGAAGCCCTGCTCGCCCTTGGCACCGCTGTTGATAGCGAGGAAGACAACCTTCTTGTCCTGGTACTTGGTGTACAGGTCCTTGAAAGTGGTGTTGTTCTCGTGGTGCTTCTTGACGAAGGGGCAATCGGGGTTGTACCACTCGAGGACCACGATCTTGTCACCATCCTTCAGGATGGTAGCGAGGTCGACGGTCTTGCCGTCGGTATCGGTCAGGGAGAAGGCGGGAGCGACATCACCGATCTGGATGCCAGTGGTGGTTGCGGCTTTCTTGGCTTCATCCATTTTCTTCTCGCCGTACTTCTTGGCCTTGTCGATTTCCTGCTGCTTGTCTTTGGTGATCTTCTCGAGCTGCTCCTTGGAGGGCTTCTGAACCTGTTTCTCGACCTGCTTGGTCACTTCCTGCTTGGTGGGGATGGCGGGCGTGGAGACCGGGGAGGTCTGCTGAGCCAAGGCGGCACCAGCGACAAGGAGTGACGCAAACAAAGATGACACCGTGCGATTCATGCGTTGCATTGAACAGTTCTCCATAAACCCCCACGATCGGCGACACGCCGAGGTGCAGAGGATGGTGACTTCGTGCGATCATTTTCCGCCCGTTGCTGGGGTTGCTGTTTGAGGCAGCGACTCTGCAACGGCGGAGACGGGTAATTCTAACCAAAAGTACTCGCGTGTTGAAACGCCAGCCTTCAGAGTACGGACTTCAACGATACCACGCGCCGCCGATTGAACTCCCTTATTCAAGGGATTTTTTTCTATTGCGGAAAGTGTGAGCGTCAGTTCCCGATCGGTTGTGGTCCATAGTTGAGCATCTTCGTCGATAGCAGAGGTGCCAAGGGCTGGGAAGAAGGCGAGGCCTTGGACCTGGGCGGTGTTTGGCGGTTGCTCATCGGGAAGGGTGATACGGAGTTTGTTGTTGACAAGGGTGGCGCGGAGGGCGAGTTCGATGGCGCGCGGCGAGTTGATGGAGGGGATCGCCGCGGCCTGTTCAGCACGGGTGATGATGTGGCGAGGAAGCGATAAATCGGCGGGTGATGGCGTTGTGTCAGTCGTATTAGTAGTATCAGTGGTAGTGCCAACCAGTTGGCCCACCGCATGTTGGACGACGCGAAGTTCGACGCTGCTTGAGCCTTGCTCGGAGAGGCAGACATCCTTGCAGATGATCCATTTGGTCTGAACACCGATGCGGACTGTACCGAGCGGTGCATCCTTGGGGACTTGGACGGGAACGAGCAGGGTCAGGGTGTGCTCGAAAATATGCTCGATAGCAAATTCGTTGGCGGCGTTTCGGTGTGGGACTGGCCAACGGACATCGCCAGCGACTTCCCAGCCCGTAGGCAGGTCCAGCGTCCAGCGCGGTTCCATGCCTTCCTCTGCGATGCCGTTCCAGTACATATGCCAGCCGTCGTCGATGGTAAAGTGCAGGGCGATGGTGGTGCGGTCGCCTGCCTGAACGATGCCCGAGGCATGAAGAAGGCGGAGGGATGCACGAGAATCCCGTGAAGTCATGGTGGCAGTTTGGCTCGCAGTTGGAATCGTCGCGTGGAGGCGCGTGTCAGATTGAGCCTGCGCTGCGCAAGCGACAAGGGCGATGGCGAGCCACGACGCGAAGTGTGGAAATTGGGTCTGCATGAGCGAGTGACAGTTCACGGTCCAAGGGCGCAACGCGGCTACCCTGAATACGATGCTACGAATGAGCGATCGGTTCCGTTCGAAAACCACTGATTTCACGGGAATCACTAGACGAAGTGATTGGTACTGGAGTCACGGGCATGACAGCAATCGCATGCATGCTCGCTGCATCTCGGGCTGGGCCGGTGTATTGCGCACGATTTTCGCCACAATGATCGGTGCTGCGGGGGCCATCAGTGCCATTGGTATCATCTCTGTCATGGGGGGGTGCGGGGCGGGGAGGACCGATCTGTCGGTCCAATACTGGCAGGCAACTCAGGCACTGCCCAAAGTCGCTGCGTTGGAGAAGTCCAAGACCAAGGAAGAATTGGCCATCATTGACGTGCGATCGCCAGCGGATTTTGCACTTGAGCATCTGCCTGGTGCGGTGAACCTGACGCTGGCGGACTTTGCCACCGGGAGCACTCGAGGCAAGCGATCCGCGGGCGAGGTGTACTTGGTTGAGAAAGACGCGATTCTGATTTATGCCAATGACCCGGGTTCTGCAGTTCCTCGTGCCATGGCAAAACGATTGATGCGTTTGGAATACGACGACGTGTATGTCCTGCAAGGCGGTTTTCTCGCATGGAAGCGGGCGGGGGGCGATGGTCGCAGCGGCGCGGGAGCGAACTGAGCGATTGGTCGTGATCGCACACACGCGAGCCTTCTAGCATACAAGTAGATTTCACGGCAATTGGCATTGCGGTTTTGCGCGTCGAGCAGACGGACATGGATGTCGGCACTTCCAATCTGGCAAGTTCTCTGGCTCTATCACTGGCTACCTCGCCGGGATCTTTGCCCGATTGTCAGCCTGCATCTGCGGCGCGAATACGCACGCTGGCAACCTTGGTCGCAAATCAGATCGCGGCGGGCGAGGTGGTGGAGCGGCCTGCGTCGGTGGTCAAGGAGTTGGTGGAGAACGCACTGGACGCGGGAGGAACGCGGATCGTGGTGGAGTTGGAGGCTGGCGGGATTGAGTTGGTGCGGGTCACGGATGATGGGGCTGGGATGGAGCCCGAGGACCTACCTCTGGCGATCGCTCCGCACGCGACGAGCAAGATCGTAGAGGCGCAGGACCTGGACCGGATCGGGACGCTGGGATTCCGGGGCGAAGCGTTGGCGAGCATCGCGTCCGTCTCGCGGATGAGCATTCGCACGCGAACGCAGGCTGGGGTAGGGGCGTGGGTGCTGGAGGTGGAGGGGGCAACGCAGGGGACGGCGCGTCCGGTTGCGGGGAGTGTGGGCACGAGCGTGAGCGTGCGAAACTTGTTTTTCAACACACCTGTTCGACGGAAGTTTTTGCGGACTGCGCAGACCGAGCGTGAGCGCTGCGCGGATGTGGTGGAGCATCTCTCGCTCGCGCATCCGCATGTTGGGTTTGTGCTGATGGTGGATGGGCGGACGGTGCAAGACGTGCCAGTTGGTCAGAGTCCTCGCCAGCGCGTGCTGAGCGTGCTGGGCAAGGAAGTAGCCTCGCAGATGGTGGATGTTCATGCGGACCGGTTTGATGATGCGAGAGGGATTGCTCTGTGGGGGTTGGCTGGGCTGCCCAGTCTTGCGCGGGGGAGCATCAAAGGGCAGCATGTCTTTGTGAATGGAAGGCCGGTGCGAGATCGGACCATTCAGCACGCGATCAGCGAGGCGTATCGCGGATTGATCGAGCCTGGGCGCTATCCGACGCTGGTGCTGATGCTGGTCTTGTCGCCCGAAGGCGTCGATGTGAATGTGCATCCGCAGAAGGCGGAGGTGCGGTTTCGCGATGGATCGATGGTGCACTCGACGGTACTGCGGGCGCTGCGGGAGGCACTGGCGAGGGCGGACTTGACCCCGACGATGGGAGCGCTGCGCCCCAGTCTGGCATGGGGGCCGGAATCATCCAGAATGGGCCTGCCCAAAGTGGACCTCTTGGGAGCGTCCGCATCGCAGACTGGGCTGCCTCTTGGGCTGCCTCTGCCTCTGTTGGAGGCGGAGTCGATATCTGCGAACATCGCGGCGGCAAACGTGACCGCGGCAAAGTTTGCAAGTTACTTCTCGCGGTTTCGGCCTGGGCAGGAGCAGGTAGCATTGACATTGGCGGACGCGGATCGATCGGGAAGCCAAGACGCGGGCGGGCGGGAAACTACGCGAAACGACTCGCCAGAGGTATTCCCAAACTTGTCTCTAGACGTTTCGCGCGTCGAGGCTGGTGCGACGGAGGCGGGGGGTGCTGCTGGGAGTATTGGTGTTGTTGGTTGGCATGCTGATGATGCGCGCATAGTGCGACGTGCGACTTCGCTGGAAGGGAACTTGCTGCAGGTCCACAATTCGTATGTGGTGACGCAGGATGAGCAGGGGGTCGTGATTATCGATCAGCACGCGCTGCACGAGCGGGCGATGTTTGAGTATCTCACGCAGCGGGTGCTGGCTGGCAATCTGGAGAGTCAGCGGCTGTTGATGGCGGTGGTGGTGCGGGGATCTGCGGCGGCCTGCAAGGCTCTGCTCGAATCAGGTTCGCTTTTGGAGCGGATCGGGATCGAGGCATCCGCTCTGGGCGAGAAGACACTTGGTGTTCACGCGTTCCCGAGTTTTCTGCTGGAGCGGCATGTCGAGGTGGGCGAGTTTGTCGAGGAACTACTGCGCAAGGCGGAAGCGGGTGAGTTGGGCGAGGGCAAGGCTGATGAAGGCAAGGTTAGTGAAGGCAGTGTTGGTGAGCGCAGGCAGAGCGCAGCAGAGCATGCGCTGCGGGACGTGCTGGACATGATGTCCTGCAAAGCAGCGGTGAAAGCGGGGGATCGATTGACTGCGACAGAACTTGCGGAGTTGGTCAAACTGCGCGAAGATGTGGAGCGGAGCAGCAATTGCCCGCACGGACGGCCCACCAGCATTCGCCTGACACTCCGTGAATTGGCGCGGCTGTTCGGTCGGTCGTGAAGCAGACGAGGAGGGCAAAGCCGGGGTTGGCTATGCCGGGGCTGGCTACGCGGCGCGGGCAACGGAGTTGATATCGTCGTCGCGATTGTCACGCTCAGGGATGGTGGGCGACCATTGCGAGGCCTGGGCCATGCGGGCGGCGACTTCCTTGAGGAAGACTGGCTTCTCGATGGGCTTGGTCAAGCAGAAGTCGCAGCCAGCATCAATGCACTGCTGTTGTTCGCCTTTGAGGGCGTGGGCGGTGAGTGCGACGATCTGGCGCGGGTACTGCTGGTTGCGCAGTTCACCAGCAGCGGTGTAGCCGTCCATCACGGGCATTTGCATGTCCATGAGGATGAGGTCGAAGGGCTTGTTGGCCCGCCAGGCTTCAAGGGCTTTGTGCAGGCCGACTTCGCCGTTTTCAGCCACTTCGACGGTGGCGCCATTCTTCTTGAGGATCAGGGTAATCAGTCGCTGGTTGTCGATGCCATCTTCAACAAGGAGGACAGTGCCCGAGAGCATGGCGGGTGCTTGTGTTGTGGCAGGCGTTGTGGTTTGGGCGATGGCCGTAGCGCTCGTTGTAGGATTTTGTGTCGTGCTGGTTGGAGCGAGGGCGGGGATGAGTGTTTCGAACGGTGACTCGCGCTTTTCGAGATAGCTCCATTCGACGCCTTCGAGCGAGCCTGTTGGGATGGTGAGTGTGAAGACGCTGCCCTTGGATGGGATGCTTTCGAGGGCGAGGCTGCCGCCCAGGCGTTCGGTGATGTTTTTGGTGATGAAAAGGCCCAGACCGGTGCCGCCGAAGCGACGCGTCATGGAATTGTCGGCCTGCGTGAACGGATTGAAGAGGCGATTGATCTGTTCGCGAGACATGCCGATGCCATCGTCTTCGATGCGGAAGGTGAGGCGCTGGCCATTGGCATCACACGCGGCGATGACGCGGACGCTGCCGGACTTAGTGAACTTGATGGCGTTGCCGATGAGGTTGATCAGGGCCTGTTTGAGGCGGGTGGGATCGGTGTGGATTCTGGTGGGGAGGGCGTTGGCGCTCCAGCAACGGAGGATGAGTTGATTTTCCTGGGCCTTGCCGGAGAGCATGAGCTCGACATCTTGCAGAATCTGGATTGGGGAACACGGGATTGCCTCGATGTCGAGGCGGCCTGCTTCGATCTTGGACATGTCGAGGATGTCGTTGATGATGGCGAGGAGGTGACCGGCGTTGCGACGGATCGTGGTGGCTGCGCCGATGCGATCGTCTTTCATGCTCGCGGGATCGAGCAGGATGTCCGAGAAGCCGACGATCGCGGTGAGCGGCGTACGAATCTCGTGGCTCATGGTGGCGAGGAAGGCACCCTTCGCGCGGGAGGCCATCTCGGCATCGTCGCGGGCGAGGTTGGTTGACTGCACGAGCGAGAGAATCTGATCGCGTTGGCGACGAATGCGGTTGACGACGATGCGTGCTGTCAGCAGCGCGCCCAGGGCGAGGGTCAAGAAGAGGCCCAGCACGGCTGAGTATCGGAGGGTGAGCTGCTGGTTGACGAGCTTGTCGACGCGTGCGTCGAGGGTTGTGCCCGCGTGGGCGTATTGCTCGCGGAGATCTGAATATGCCATGCCTTGTGTGATTGTTTTGGCCGTAGCGACATCGTCGGCGAGCAGCAGGGTGAAGACTTTGGATTCAAGTTGCGCGAGACTATTGCCAACGGAGTCGGCATCCTGGGCGGCGGCGCGAAGATCAAGGTAATTCGGCATGCCCAAGGCGCGGGCGGCGTGGTCAGCCTCTCGGAGTGCTTCGCCGACTTCCTGTTCGATGCTGAGATATTCGTTTCGGAGCGAGAAGTCCTGAGTAGCGGCGGCAACGCGGACAGTGGTGGAGAGGCGATCTTCGAGTTGGGCGATGCGGGTGTGGGACTTGACGAAGTCCTGGGCAAATTTCTGGACAGAACGCATTTCCATCAACAGAATGACCAGCGCGGAAATGATCAGGAAGAAAAGCAGGAAAGGGACCCAAATCATGCGCGTGGCACGTTCGATCGTTGGGAGAGCGGCGGGTGCGGGATTGGGTGGCAGAGGAGCCATGTCTCAGGGAGAGGATCGGGTGTGCGTGCGCGGTCCTCAAACATAACTGGCCAGCCGCCATCGTTGTGATGCAAACAAGGACTGTTTGGCGCGATGGGAAGGTTCGTGTCCAATAAATATGGCGGGTTGAGAGCGCCAACACTTGGCACTTGGCAATCAGGCGGTTCATTCCGGTCGTGGTGTGGGTGGTTCTACTGCTGACGAGCATGGTGGTGCAGCGCCTGGGTATCAGCGGGACGACGGTGCGTGCGATTGAATCAGGCGAAAAGAGTGTGGAGGTTCAGGAATCGGGGCGGGGGGCGGGGGGCGGCGGTTTGACGCTCGCGTATCGCGAGTGGGTGCTGGCGTCCAAGGGCGAGAACCTGCCGATTGTGGTGTTGCTGCACGGTTCGCCTGGGAGTGCCTCGGACTTTGGATTGCTTGCGCCTCGGTTGGCAGAACGGGAGCTGCGGGTGATTGCTTTTGATCAGCCCGGTTTTGGTGCGAGCAGTGTGCGCGGTGCGAAGGGGCGGATTGACTTGTCGGTGCGGGCGAACGCGGAGCGCTTGCTGGATGCGCTGCGTGTAATGGGCGTGGAGCGCGCGCACGTTGTCGGGTGGAGCAATGGCGGGGGCGCGGGGATGTGGATGGCTGACAAAGCGCCGGAGCGGGTGGAGTCGCTGACACTCATTGGCAGTATTGGCGTGCAGGAGATGGAGGGCAGCGGGAGTTACTGGATCGAGCACGCGAAGTACGCGTTTGGCAAAGTCCTGGTAGGGTTCCTGCCGGAATTGGTGCCACACTTTGGGCTGTTGGGGACGTTCGACGGGCGGGTGGGGTGGCTTCGTAATTTTTCGGATACGGATCAGCGCGAACTGCGCGAGGTGATGCGGCGCGTGGATGGTCGTGGGACGCAGACGCTGATACTGCATGGGGCGTTTGACATGCTTGCGCCGCTCCGTGTTGCGGAGGTGACGCATCGGGAAATGGCGGGGAGCCGGATGCTGGTGCTGGATGCGAATCACTTCCTGCCCTTCAGGCAGTCGGAGCAAACGGCGGATGCGATCGGGGCGATGGTGCGAGGAGCCAGTGGTTCCGAAGGTAGTGTTTTGCCGGCGCGAGGGGAACGCATGGATCGGTGGGAGCCCTTGCGCAGGACGGGCGTGCTGAGCGCGGCGGATTGGGTGCGGCCACGAGTGCGAGCGTTGCCCTGGTGGGTGCATTTGCTTGGGCTAGCGGCATGCGCGGCATGGTCGCCCGTGATCGCGGTGGCGATAGCGGGTGTGGCGATTGTGGGGATGCAAGGGCCTGCCATCGATCCGTTCGTGGCGTTGCTTGGGATGTTGCTTGGCGTGGGGGCAAGGTGCGGGCGGCGCATGATGCTCAGGGATGCATCGGGCGTAGATTGGGCACGACGGATTCGGGCGAGGCCGATTGTTGAGGGATGGCGCGGGGGCATGATGCACGGGTGGCGCGGCACGGCGGCTGCGGGGTTTGGAGCGGCGTTGCGGATGCCAGAGCGGCGATGGGGCAGAAGTCTGGTGTTTGGTGCTACGTTTGGACTTGGCATCGTGGTATGGGCATGCGTGGCGCTGATTGCCAGCATCATCGGGATGGCAATTGTCGAGCATGGGATTACGCCCAGGGCGCATGGCGTGGGCATCGCGTTTGGATGGGCGATTTACTTGATTGCGATCTGGAAGATTGGCTGGCCTGCGGTGCGCTGGCCGCAACTTATGTGCGTGCGAGGGTGGAAGTGGCTGAGGATCGGGTGCGAGCGGCTGATCTATCGCGAGTACTGGCCCACGTGGGCGTGGTATGTGATGGTGTCACCTGGGCTGATCGCTGGCGCGCTGCGCAAACGCATCGTGCTGGCGTGGCTCGCGGTGAATCCGGGGATTGATGCGGGCGGGGGATGGGTTGGAGAGAGCAAGTGGGAGATTTTGCGTGGGCTTGGGGATCATGCCAACGTCGCGCGGGCTGGATTGCTGCGCCCTGGAACGGTGGAGGAGCGCGTGCTGGCGTGCGAGGTCATTATGCGAGAGCGTGGGCTTGGGTTTCCGGTGATACTCAAGCCTGATATCGGTGAGCGCGGGTATGCGGTGAAGGTCGCGCGCTCGGTCGAGGATGTGCGCGGGTATGTGGCGAGTGTGGGGACTGATGTGATCGTGCAAGAGTTTGCGGCGGGGCCCATGGAGTGCGGGGTGCTGTGGGTGCGGCGGTTGGAAGGACCGACTGCGGACGGATGTGTGGGCAGCATTTTCAGTGTGACAGCCAAGGAGTTTCCGGTGTTGGTTGGGGATGGTGTGCGGACGCTCGAGCAATTGATCGAACGACATCCACGCTTTCGTCGCCAGCATCGGACGTTTTTGGAGCGGTTCCGAGACGACGCGTCGAGGGTGTTGGAGAAAGGCGAGGTGGTGCGTCTGTCGATGGCGGGGAATCACTGTCAGGGGACGCTGTTTCGGGACGGAGCGCATCTGATCACGCCCCAATTGACGCGGGCGATCGATGCGATTGCGCGGAGATATGGTGAGGCGATTAGGAAGACGGATTCGCTGGACTTTGGACGGTTTGACGTGCGGTATCAGAGTGACGAAAAGTTACGAATGGGTGAAGAGTTCCTGATCGTGGAGATGAACGGGACAAGCGCAGAGTCGACAAACATTTACGATCCCGAGGGGCGGCTGGGTTGGGCCTGGCAAACGCTGGTAGCGCAGTGGGCGGTGCTGACGGAGTTGGGGTTGTGGAGGATTTCACTGGGTGCGAAGCGGCCAACGCTGCTGGGGTTGTGGCGGATTCATCGGGAGGCGGCGCGGGCACGGGCGGGGCGGGGTGGGAGCAGGGTGTCGGATTGAGGTGGGGGCAGGCAACCTTGAGGTGAGCTGCTAGTGGCTACCTTCGCGCATGATGAAACTAGCGGTGATTGTGCCTGCGGCGGGTGCGTCGAGTCGGTATCAGGCGGCGGGGGGGCTGCGTTCCAAGTTGGACGAGGACCTGGGCGGCAAACCGGTGCTTCAGCGCGTGGTTGAGACGTTCACGAAGTTTGACGACGACGAGGTGCTGGTGGGTCCGATCATCGTTGCGGGGCCGCACGATGCGAGCGAGTTTGCCGCGTTTGCGGAACGGCATCAGGATCGGCTGGCGCTCCTGGGTGCCCGGTTGGTGCCTGGGGGCAAGACACATCGGTGGGAGACCGTGGTGGCGGGGCTTGCGGTGGTGCCAGATACATGCACGCACGTTGGCGTACACGATGCGGCTCGTCCGTGCGTGAGCGTTGGGTTGCTGTCGCGGGTGTGCGGGGCGGCTCGCCAGTTTTCTGCGGTGATTCCAGGGCTGGCGTGTGCCGACACCGTGAAGCGAGTGCGGGGAACTTCGCACAGGTTCGGTAGCGGTGATGCGGCGGCGGCGATTCTTGGTGAAGCGCCGATAGCGCAGAAGCCGGTGATGGCGGTAGCGGAGACGATTGATCGGAGCGAATTGGTGCTGGTACAGACGCCCCAGGTGTTTGAGGTTGCGGTGCTGCGCGAGGCGTATGCGAAGTATTGCGCGTTGCCTCAAGGCAAGCGACCAGCGATCACGGATGATGCAAGCGTGATTGAACTGTTTGGTGGCGAGGTAATTGTGGTGGAGGGCGAGGCGCGGAATATCAAACTGACGACGCCTGAGGACGTGGGGCTGGCGCGGGCGTTGATGGGGTTCAAGGACCCCGAGGGGCGGGCGGCGCATAAGAAGTTCTGAAGCAAGGGAAGGCATGAAGGCAGGGGTGGCATCAAGGCATCAAGTGAAATTTAGTTTGGGGCTTGATGCTGGGGCGGGGGTGTGGTATTCTCAATGTGTTCCCGGTGCCTGAGCCTTGGGGCTTGGGTGAAAAGGGAAGTGTGGTGCGAGCGGCGTCATTGACGCTGCTTCATTCCACCGCGGACGCGCCGCCGTGATGGGTGTGCGATTCTGGCCTTGCGATGCGTGAAAGCGCATCGGACCCACTGACGTTGATTCGTCGGGAAGGGTTGCTGGGATCGCAAAGCCCTAAGCCGGAAGACCTGCCTGGAGCCTGTGCGCGATGTCGTCGCGTGCAGTGTGCTGTTGGGCCCTCGCGGGCCTGGGCGTTCTCGCGATGCGAGAGGAGCCTGGGCAAGGGACCGGTCAGTATGCCCCGCGCTTGCTTCCGCGCGAGGGCTGCTTGCTGCTTGATCCGCGAGTACGCCCACATATTTCCTGGCGGAGGCCGCCCTGCGCGAATCAGGGTGAAGGGCCGCGTTGCGGAGTGGATGGTGTGCTTTGCGTTCTGAAATCCTTGGTCGTTTCATTTGTGTTGATACATCTGCTCCATCGCGAGTTGTCCGCGCGGTGATAGCTGCGGCGTGCGTGGGCTTAGCGAGCGGCGCGATGGCCGCGGACCCGTGGGCGGATGCGGTGGTGGCGTATGAGCCGGGCGTGGGAGCGCCAGGGTCGTTCCAGACAGCGGGCGTTGCGGTGGGTAGTCCGACGCGGATCACGGGCGAGAGTTCTGGATTTGGGGGCAGTGTGACGCCATTCGCGGCGCCCTTTGAAGGAGACGAGATCGTCTCGATCGGGCGGGGCGGGCGGCTCACGCTTCGGTTTGATGAGCCGGTGACGGATGATGCGATGAATCCGTACGGGATTGACTTGCTGGTCTTCGGGAACTCGTTTTTCTACAGCGATGATTTTTCTCCCATCGCGAACAACATCTGGCAGCCCGGGGGCGTGATCGAGGTATCAAGCGATGGCGCGGACTGGCGCGTGATCAGCGGCATCAACGCAGATGGCGTTTTTCCGACGCTTGGATACAGCGATGAAGCCAATGAGTTTGGCGGCCCTGCTGGTAGTCTGCTCGCGGACTTCACAAAGCCTGTGAATCCTGCGTTTGGCTGGCAGGGGCTGGGGTTGGCGGGCCTGGTCGTGGGCTATGACGGTTCGGGTGGCGGCTCGGGCGTAGACATCGGCAGTGTGGGACTATCCAGCGTGAGTTATGTGCGATTTTCACTTGCGAGCGATGCGGCGCTAACCAAGTTTGAGATTGATGCGGTGTCGGATGTCAAGGCAGTGCCGACACCTGGATCGATGGTGTTGGTGAGCGTGGGCGGGCTGCTGGCGATGCGTCGCCGGCGGCAGGGGCTCTGATCGATTCATGAAGCAGCGAGTACTCAATTTGTATGCCGTGTCAGCGTCGTTTTTCGGTGCTGCCACGGTGTGCGCGCAGGGGAGTGCAGCGCAAGGGATGTGGTCGCATGTGGGAGGTTTGACTTCACGAAACGCGGTGACGCATGCGATCGTACCTGATATTGGGCAGGCAAGGTGGACGCGGAGTTTTGATGAGGGCGGGCTGGCGATTGTCTGGCGATGGCAGTCGACGCCGATCGTGGCGGAGGAGTTTGTGTTCGCGTTGGGCACTGTGCGTCCGGCGGGCGCGGATGTGCTGAAGTGCTTTGCGATTAAGAGGAGCGATGGCGGAATCGCGTGGAGTCGTGTGTTGCCCAATGGGGGTGCGAGTCTGGGCAGTCAGAGTTCGCCTGCACTCAGCGCGGCACGCGGCGAGTTGTTCATCGCGACGGGATCGTTCCTGACAGCGGTGCGGGCGAGTGATGGAGCGGAGTTGTGGCAGACGACGCTGATGCGGGCGGTGGTGAATGCGTCGCCTGTCGTGACGGATGACTTGGCGACTGTCGTGGGCACAGGGATTGGTGGGAGTACGCGCCTGGTTGCACAGAATCGGGTCTTCATCACGGACTATGACTTTGACGCGTCTGGCTCGCCCGGAAGCGTCTACTGCTTGAACGTTGATCCGTTTGATGCGACAGCTAATCCATATCAGCAGGGTGAAATAGTTTGGACCTTTGCGCTGGGGGGCACGTCGGGGAACAGCGTCGCGTATGTGCGGCGGCGCGAGGGGGGAGCGGGGTTGGTGTACGTGGCGAGCGCGGGGGAGCCTGAGGTGACAGGCGGGAGCGTGATTGCGCTGGATGCTCGCGCGACGACGATGCCGATGATGGTCTGGAATGTGAGCAACACCATTGAGCAGGGGTACTTTGGTGGGGTGAGCGTTGCACTGGGAGCATCCGGACGGTTGGAGGTCTTCGCGAGTTCCTATTCGTTTTATGACTTGGCCAACACGTTGCGGCTGGATGCGCGGAGCGGGGCGATGCTGGGCGAGGTATCGAGCAACCGGAGCAGTACGACACCGATGGTGCTGCCGGTGGGGTTGTGCGTTGCCGGGGCGAGCGGGGCTGCGTCGCGCGTGGTACTTAGCGCGGGGTATGACGGGTTTGGAAGCGTGGCGTCGCTGGTGGGAATGGCGATGGGCGAGAATGGGAGCGCTGCTCAGTGGGATAGTTGGACAAGTGCGGGGCGGCGAATGGGCGGGTGGAATCATCAACCGGTGGTGAGCATCGCGGGCGGACGCTCGATTGCGTTGGTGGGGACCATTGCTACCGGATCGAACACTCAGGCGGCGCAGCGTTTGATGGCGGTTGATATATCGCGAGTGCCTGCTGATCCGTTGTTCATCGTGCAGCAGGCGAACGGCAGCACCGGAGGTGTGGGCGGTGGTAGTGTTGCTATGGCGGGGCTGAATGCGTACAGCATTGGTGCGACGGGGTTGGCGGCCTTCGGACCAGCATGGACCGGTGCGGATGTTCGTGCGGATGGGCGGATCGGCATCGACGACTTGTATGCGTGGGAGGCCGGCGCGGGGGTGAGGGATGTCGATGGAGATGGTGATGTGGATGCGCAGGATCGTGCAACGATGGTCGCTTGGTTGCGCTGGCAGGAGCGATCAACAGGACATCTGATGGGGGCGCGCGGGTTGGGGGAGGTTGTGCCATGAGATTGACGCACAGTCGACGGTGCGAGCGGCATGGCTTCACGCTGGTTGAGGTGTTGGTCACGATTTCGGTCATCGCACTCTTGATAGGCCTGCTGGTGCCTGGTCTTGCGCATGCTCGCCATGTGGCGCGCGGTCTGTCGTGCGGAGCGCAGCAGCGGGGCTTGGTGCAGGCGTGGACGATGTACGCCAATGATTTCTGCGAGCGGGCGATGCCGCTCGCGTACACCAGCGCAGCGGATGTCGGGCCTGGCGGCATGGCGCGGTATTGGTGGGGCTCGCATGGGACGGCGAGCACGCCGCCGGAGTTTGAGAAGGGATTCATCGCGGGATACCTGGACGCGAGTCTTGCGGAGCGGAGCGTGTTTGAGTGCGCGGCACAGGCGTTTGGCACATACACCCCTCAAGGCCCAGGGGCTCGATGGCCGACGAGTACATACGGTTACAATGGATACTTTCTGACACCTTCGCGCACGCCTGGGTATGACGCGGTGATTGGAAATCGGCCTTGGCAACGTCTGGGTGATTTGCGACAACCAAGTGCGTTGATTGTCTTTGCTGACACAATGATCCGACAAGGAAATATTCTGAAGAATTCAGCACTGCTTGATCCGCCGGTGCTTTATATTGGTAGTAACGCATGGGCATGGAACGGCTCACCAACGACAGCATTTCGGCACTCCATCCGACGCACGGATGGTCGTGGCAGTTCTACAGGCACTACTGCCAGCACTTCTGGCGGTGGAGCGACGGGCAGGGCGATGACTGCGCGGGGCGATGGGAGCGTTTCGGGCGTGCGGGCGAATGCGGGGTGGTTGGTGCCGGGCACGTTTCTGGGGAGTGTGCTGGGCGATGGGCTGGCGATAGAAGCGAGCGGGAGCGCGGGCGACGGGGTGGTGAACGAAGGGCATTATGTGCCGGACGCGAGTTCCTGGTAGCAGGCATTGAGAGCGAGGTGACGTATGGGCGTTGATCGCTGCATCTGCCATCGAGTGTCGTTCAAAACACTGCTGGAGTTGTCCAAACAGGTCGGGCCAGACTATTCAAAGCTTGCAGCGATCACGCAGTGCGGGACGAATTGCGGGATGTGCGTGCCGTATATTCTCCTGGCCTTGTCAACTGGGAAGGCGCGCGTGCCGGTGATGCGTGAGGAAGAATTGGCGCGGGAGATGGCGCGGATTGCTTCAACGACCGGGGCGTAGGTGGGGGACTGTCCCCTTTGAACTATGAACGCTGTGCTCGGGCGCGGACTTCGAGGCGATGGCCTTCGTAGGCAAGTCCATGCTGCGCACACAGGTCGCGGAGAGTGCGGGTGAGGGTTTCGAGCGAGGGGTCGTCGATGGGCGCGGCGTGGCCAGTGTCGGTGCGGTGGAGGTGGTGCGAGGCGATGGGATGTTGGTTGGTGGCGTGGGGAGTATGGGGCAGGGCGAGCGTGTTGCCATAGGTGAAGCGGAAGTGGATTTGATCACCATCGCCTAATACGCGCTCAAGAATGTGAGCATCAAGCAGGAGTTTCAATGTGCGGTACATGGTGGCCTTGCTCACATTGAAGCCAGCGGTTTGCACGTCGGCCAGGATGCGATCGGCGTGGAAGGCGGGGGCGGGCAGGCTTGCGCGGCCAGGGGTGCTAGTAGTAGTGCCCAGGCGAATGACGGTTTCGAGAATCTGGGCGCGCTCGGGGGTGTACTTGAGGCCCTCGGCTTTGAGTTTTCGACGAAACACGCTGCACAGGGGTTCGAGGATATGGAAGTCGAGGTCGTGATCAAAGTTGTGGACGGGCGGAAGGACTTGCTGGGGGTTCGAGTGGAGGCCGGGCTGGGTACTAGCGTGTTGGCTGTAGTCATCGTCGGGAGCAACTTCGACAGGCAAAGCGGGAGCCTTGCTCGTGCCGGAGGCAGGATTGGTTGCGCGGGCGGTCATGTCGGGGTATCGTATCGGGTGTCATGCGGCATGTCGGAGGCTTTGTGTCATCGTCCGGGAATGTGGCGATGTGCGGAGGTGCGATGCAGGGCAAGCAAAAAAAAATGATGGTGCCAGGTCGGCGCATGGTGGTCATGCTGTTCATGGGCTTGATTGGCTTGCTGTTCGGAGTGGGCATTTTCGCGCGAGGAGGTTCGGGCGAGGGAGGCGAGGCTGAGCAATTCTTGATCGCTTGGTTGACGGTGCTGGAGCGAGCGCTCTTGTTCTCTTGGCCCGCGTTCGTCTACCTGGTGGCAGCCTTGGGTCTTGGCACGGCGGTGGTGCGAGCGCTCAGAGAACGCGATGAAAGCAGCACACTTGTAATACAGCATGAGAGTCTTTCGGTGGTGATGGGGGTTGGGATATCGCTGCAATTGGCGATCACGCTGGCTGGTGGATGGGCCGGAGCGATTGGGACTGTGCTTGGGGCGTGGGCTTTGGTTGTGCCGGGCTTGGCGCTGCTGGCGCTGCAACGGGCGTGGGTCTGGAAACGACTACGAACGCATTGGGTGCTTGCTGATGTGGACGGTGAGCGATATCGGCTCATGGGTCCGCTGGTAGTTGGTTGGTTGGTCGCGATCGGTGTGATCTTCGCCGCGGCGGCATCGATGCCCGGGGTGTTGTGGAAGAGCGAGTTTGGTGGGTATGACGCGCTCAGTTATCACTTGCAGTTGCCTCAGGAGTGGCTGGCCAATGGGGGGGTAGAGACAGTTTCGCACAATGTGTACAGCGCCTTGCCCAGCGGGCTGGAGGCGGCGTTCGCGCATGTGACGAAACTGGCGGGCGCGAGTTCGATGGTGGGGCGGGATGGGTTGGGGTTATTTGCGACTCAGTTCTTGCATGCGATGATCGGGGTGCTGGGGGCGTGCGGGGTTGCGTCGTTGGCGCGACGGGTGGCACTAGCGCTCGGATATGACGCGCTGGTTGCGACTACGGCGGCGGGCACGGCTGGTCTGTTGGTGTTGGCAACGCCCTGGGTGATCGTGGTTTCGTCGCTCGCTTATAACGAGATGGGTGTGGTGCTGGGGTTGGCGACATGCGGCATCGTGCTGGTGCAGGCGTGGGAGACGCTGGGTCGATGGCCAGGCGAGATATCGACATCAAAGTTGCGGTCGCTGCGGTTGCATGCGGTTCGCATTGGGACACTTCTAGCAATATTAGTTGGCGGGGCGTGTGTTTGCAAACCGACGGCGATGTTGTTTGTGGGCATCCCGGTTGGGGTGGTGTTGCTGCTGATGGCTCCGGGTTCACTATGGAGCCACGTGCGGTGGGGGTGGTTGGCAACAATCGTGTGCGCGGGCGGATTGATTGGGCTTGGAATGCTTGCACCGTGGATGGGGCGGAATTGGGCAGCAACGGAGAATCCGGTGTTTCCATTTGCGAGCGTTCTGTTCGCGCGAGCGGATGGATCGATGGGGTGGTGGTCGGCGGAGCAGGTCAGTCGGTTTGCAGCTTCCCATCGGTTTGATGGATCACTCATCGAGCGGCTGAAACTGATGGTGGTGGCGGAAGCGAGCGATCCCTCAGCAGGGTTACTAGACGGGGGTGGGGCTGGGGGCGGGGAGAGGGCCAGGGGTGGTAGTCATCGCGGGTTGCTGCATAGGCAGTGGGGGCCTTGGCTGATCCTGTCGTGCGTGGTGGGGATGGTGGTGATGCCGGTACTGGCGATGCTGCCTGGCATGTTGAAAAACGAGCGGCGCGGCAGGGCGGTGTGGATGGTGACTGCGGTGGTGATGTTTGTGCAACTTGCGTTGTGGCTCTTCACTACGCACATTCAATCGCGGTTTTTGTTGCCCATGGTGGTCCCGATGGCGGTGGTGCTGGGGGTGGGCGGAGCGATTGGGGCGGGCCGGTTTCCGGCCCAGGCTCAGGATAGATCGAGTGTGATGCGAAACTGGCAATCCGTGCTCTGTCTCTTGCCTTTGCTCTGGTTGTTTCTGTCGCGCGGGGCAATGGGCGTGAGCAACTTAGGGCTGGTGTTTACGCCAGATGATCGCATGGGCGTATCAGCGGCGGCGCGGCAGATCGGCGAGGCGGACAAGAGCAGCGAGCAGTTGATCAACACGCAGTTGCCGGCGGGTTCACTGGTACTGCTGGTCGGGGAGGCGACGCCCCTGTACTACGAGGCGAGGAAGGTGAAGTATGCGACAACGTGGGACACCAATCCGCTGTCGGCATTGCTGGCAGAGCATGGCGCGGACGACGCAAAGGTGGCGGCGGCGTTGCACGAGCGCGGGTTCACGCATGTTCTAGTACACTTCGCGGAATTGGATCGCTTGCAGCGGTCTGGGTTCCTGGATTCGCGATTGGAGCCGGGACGCGTCGCGGAGTTCATCAAGCGAGAGGGCATGCTGGTGCGGCAGTGGGAAATGACGGGGCAGGTTTTGGTGCGATTGCGGCACTAATTATCGAAGGGGTGTCGCGCTTTGGTTGCAATTGCTCTTGCTTACAAACCCACGAGCGCGAGTTTGGCAAGCAACTGCGGCTTGGTTTCCTGAGTATGGTCAATCAACTCGGCACGCCAGCCCAGTTCGCGGGCGATAGCGACGTTGTCGGGGAGATCATCAAAGAAGAGGATGTCGCTGCCCGCGTATCCGGTGGCCTGTTCAAAGACGCGATAGATGTCGGCGCCGGGTTTGGCATGGCCCAGCAAGTGGCTGGCGTGCTTATGTTGAATAAGGCCGATGGTGGGAAAGTCTGCGGGCTTGAAGCCGGTTGGCACATGGCGGCGCCAGTGCGCAGCGTTGGTGTTGCTGAGCAGCGCGGTCTGGATGTCGCGTTTGTTGTTGAGCGATTCGATCACGTCGGCGACGCCGTGATATTCGCGGAGGAGCCAGCCGCAGTGGATGGTGCGGACTTCATCAGCGGTGTAGAGGTCGAGTGTGGCGCGGCTGATCGCGGGGAAGAAGTCGGTTTCGCTGATGCGGCCGCACTGGAACTCGTTATTGATTTTGCGGCGGAGGGCCTGGAGTTGCGGATCGTCCATGCCATCGCGCACGGGTATACCAACGTGTTGGCAGGCCTCGGCCCAACTGCGACAGTGACGGAGGATGATGCCGCCCCAATCGAAGCAGACGCAGCGCGGCGGGGGCAAACTTGCAGCGGGGGTAGCAGGGGCAGCGGGCCAAGCATCGACTTTTGTGGTGGCAGTTGCTGGCGACTGGACCATCAGCACGCTTGCGGAATGAGGTACGGCGCGATGGGTGGCGAGCGGATCGGGCACGGGGTGAGTTTAGCGGGTGGGGCGAAGCCACATCGGAGTTGGACGAGCGAGTGCGGTGTATGGCAGGGCAGAACGGGAGGATGGCAGATGAACGAGTGGGCCTCGATGTTGGCTTAGTGATTCGGCATCGCCAAGCCGACGATTGTGGTGGCGACGGGAACCCACGCGGGAAACTGTCCATGACTCAGACCAGCGGCGGGGGGCCGAGCGAGTGGACAAGCGAGCGGATGTTAGAGTGGATGTTCGAGTGGACAAAAGAGTGGACAAAAGAGTGGATGGCCACTAACATCGAGACTGAATAGATGAACGGACATGCGGCTGACGCGAACAATTTGATCACCAAGCCCTCCTAGCTCAGTTGGTAGAGCAGCTGACTCTTAATCAGCGGGTCGAAGGTTCGAGTCCTTCGGGGGGCATTAGAGAAGAATGCACGGGTTCGCACCCGCTCGTAAAGGCTTGCACAGCAAGCCTTTGCTCGTTTTGGTCCCGAGTGGTTTGCGAGACCTTGCGAGGCATTTCCGCCGTGTGCTGCAGCGCATTCTGCAACCTGCTCGTCGGAGTCACAGGCTGCGGCGCGAGAGCATTCTCGAAGTCGCTCTCGCGAACGGTGAGATAGTGCTGAGTCGCGACGGTCGTCGTGTTCCCGAGCCACGAGCAGACGACGTGCAGCGGGAAGCGCGCCGACAACTCGGTCTGACACGACGCCCGAAGGTTGTGCCACACGCGCGGCCACGGCGTGAGACCCGCACGCTTGATGAACCGCTTCAACTGGGTCCCGAGATTCACTCCCTTGCGGCGATAGCGGTCGGAGATCACGTACTCGGTGCCGGTCTCCGCGTCTTCAAAGGCTCGCTGGAGGTACGCGAGAACCTCGGGGAAGAGCGGAATGGTCCGGGTTTCCTTGTTCGCGTGTGCCTCGGTCTTACTCGCGCTCACCTTGATGCGGGAGCGAGCCCAGTCGATGTCCTCCCACCGGAGAGCCATGTGCTCACTCGGGCAACGTAGCCCGCCGAATCGGGAGAGGGCAATCAGCAACCGCCACTCGTTGGACGGACACTCGTCCATGAGCATCGCAATGCTCTCACGCGGTACAAAGCGGAGGCGTGCCGTGTTCGTCTGGCTCCCGGCGCTGACTCCCGCGAACGGAGATTCGTCCACGAGCTTCCACTTCTCCGCAAGGCGGAATGCCTGCCGGGCAACCTTGATGAACTTCGCGAACGTCGCCTGGGCGAGTCCAGAGTCCCGCATCGCCCGCTTGAAGCCCTCGGCGTCCGTAGGCGAGATCGAGGCGATCTCGCGGTCATGGCCGAAATGGTCTTCGAGGTATGCCCGGCCCGCCTTGTAGTTCTTCTCGGTGGACGGCTTGATCGTGAGCGTGGCGAAGTAGCGCTCGAACAGTTGAGAGATCGTCACGTGCCGTTCCGCCCGCGGCGGAACGAGTCCGACGCGAACCAGTCGCTCATGCAGGGTGTCGGAGAGGCCGTTGACCCAGCCGTTCGTGACGGCGTCGACGGCGGTGTTGCCCGACTTGGCACTGATGAGCGTCTCGACCCGCACGAGCACGGACTCGGCTTGCTTGCCCTGCATGTGGCCGAGATGGATGGTGCGACGCTTCCCGAGGTCGTCAACGAACTGGACTTGGCGGGTGCCGTTGGGCTTCTTGATAAGCGATGCTGACCTGCCCCCCTCAACCCGGTCCAGCTTCAGGTACCGTTGCCTGGGATTGGACCATGGAGGGCAACGACGATGGCAAGGCAAAGGTTCAGCGCGGAACAGATCATCCACAAGTTACGCG